>JAABUP010000594.1_pt1 | contig 78746 bp, 91 predicted proteins | sample 5559201 | NCBI WGS metagenome assembly JAABUP01 (sample SAMN10711887, study PRJNA513373) | rock metagenome | isolation source: Antarctica rocks | place: Antarctica
GCTGTTTGCCCAGGGCCTGCTTGTGTCTGTCCACCAAAATACTTGGCCTTGTAGTTTGCCACCATGTCATCAAGCTTGTCACCTTTTTCAGCCTTGCCAGGACGATTCTTCTTGGCGCTGCCTTGCTGTTGCTTCCCTGCAGCAGTGCAGCACAGCTGCATTTTAGCATGATGACATGCTGGCCTGATCAAGAGCCTCACACCCCTGGCCTGATGCCAAGTAGAAGATACAGCTGCTTTGTGGAAGTGAGCTGAAACAATAGAAGCTGGTGTAGTGCCATGAATAGGCATGTCCAGCTTGTGATTTAGAGCACACCTTGTGACGGATGGGAAGCAAGATCATCAAGTACAGCATCTGCCTTGCGCTTGCGGTCCACAGATTGCTTATCAGGCCCACGGATCTGCTTGGCAGCCTTCCTCACATTCCTTGCCTCTGGCTTGACAGGAGGCTGCATTGCCTGCTTTGCCGTAGCGTGAGTCTGCAGCCAAGACAACTGTCAGTATGGCCGTACACGCAGTTCGCAGTCAGCTTGTGCTGCCTTATGCTGAAACGGTCAGCACGTTGCATGACTCACAGCAGTGTAAGAGCTGCTTGCAGACTGCATGCATGGCAGTACAGACAAAGACGTCATGTGATGCGTGTGCATGCACATACCTGGCTTGGAGTGCCAACAGCCTTTCCATCTGCTGTTTTGGCTATCTGTTTACCCTTGCTTTGCTGCATTCCTCCCTGCACACCAGCAGCTATCTGCCATCAATGCTGCCAACATGCATTTGTGAAGCAAATCACCCGGTGTGATTGCCATCAAAACTTGACCTGCTCTGGCTACAGTGCGCGATGCAAACAGCCTTTTGCCGTAGTCTGGATACAGCATGCAAGTGTTGTGACATCCAAGGTACACAGTGTTGGGCAAAAAAAAGAGGCCAACATGAGGCAACCATCTCACCTCTACTCGTGCTTGCTTCTTGGCCAGCTGACGAGCTTTTCTGGGATTGACAGCAGGAGCACCAGCACCAGCTCCTGGCTGCTCACTCACTATTGCAGGCTTGGCTTGCTGTTTGTCTACAGACGCATGACATCACAAAGTAGCTGATTGGTGATCATGACACACACAAGGCAAGTAGCCGGTCAACAATCTGTCTACATATGCCTAGGACACTTCATCACAAGCCTGACTCAATCCTGACAGTTGACAAGGCCAGACGCAGGCATCCACTGCTCACACACTATTCTACACACTTTGCTAACACTTTGTGCATGCAAGGTCACACAGTTTCACGGCTTGGATGCTTTGTGAGAGGACTGCTAACCTTGAGCTTGAGACTTCTGCCAGGCCTGTTTGGTGGCCATCTTACGCACTGCTTGAGCACTCTCCAGAGCAAACTCCACAATGGGTCGCTTCTCCCGCCCTGCACCAAGTTGCACAACTCACCATTGGTTCACTTCACACCAATTTGCAGGAGCCCACAATGCACGACCAGATTGAAGCATCTGCATGCATGGCCTGCATGCTCTGACTTCACTTTACACACGTGCCCAACTGGGCTTATGCCATAGCACAATCTGCCTGAACCTCAAGAGAGACAACATGTGATGAATCAGTCACAGTTGCTGTGTGAGTGTGACATCTGCTGTGCCAGCTTCATGCCGCATGCTGCACAGAACATAGCTGCAGATGCACTCAAGATTGCATCTTTGGACCTTGCACCATACTCAGCTTTCTCTTTGCCAATAGTAAAACAAAGGCATATAAGGGTCAAGCTGCAAACCTCACATCAAAACATAGATTTCAAATATTTCCCTCCTGTATGTGACTGACAAACCCAACAAGTGTCAATGAGGGCTGATTACTGCAATGTACAGAGCCATCAGCTTCTCTTGACCAACCCGACAATGAAGAAAAAACAGTGCTGCCGCAGCTGACAAAGCTGCAGCCAAACAAAGGTGACAAATGCTCAAATGTGTTTCTGTCCCAATTATTAGCTGTTTTACTGATGCTGCATGCGGTGATACACAGTCTGTACAGTAGTCTTTGATGTTGTGGCATTCCACACAAAGACAGTTTGCTGTAGTGCCCAATAGCTTGGAATCTGTTTCTAGCACCGAGATTCATGCCAATATGGCAACAGCATCACACACAGAGACCCAAGTCTGGGGGCGTCCGCCAGTGCAACGCTGTCATGTGGAGCCTGAAATCAATGTCTTGTAAAAATGTGTTGCAGATCAGCATAGGCTCACATGCCTGACTTAAGGCCTTGCTGCTGCTGATCCCTGCATTGCTCACCTTGGCAATGATACTGCCAATCCACAATATCCACTGCGCTTTCTATACAGTGAACTCTTGGCGCAGTGATGGTTTGTCTGGGGACAGATAAACTCGTGATGTTGTGTAATCAGTGCTTCAGGTACCATGACAGGCCCGGGTCCCGGTTTGCAGGTGCCAACTGCCAGCCTGGCTATGATGATGTCTCTGGTCAGTCACACAGCTTTGACAGGCCAGAGAGTGCGGGAGCCAGTGGATGGGCTTACCAAAGGGTGCTGGATTGTTGTTCATCTGGCGCAAGGCACAGATGGCATGCTCATGCTCAGTGAACTCCACAAAGCCCAGACCCCGGGAGCGGGGCAGCCCATCTGTGGGGTCCACCCTCTCAGGATCCCTCAGAATCTTGGCCTGCTTCACTTGTGGATGAGCCTTGGATGCGTGCTCCTTCACCTGTACCGCCATTCCATGCATCTATATCCTCAACCCAAACCTCCAGGGTGTCTGCCATGTTAACCTGGTGATTACAGTCTGAAAGGTATGATGCTAAACCAGCAGTTGCCACTGGGTAGGGCTGACATTGCCGATCATTGAAAAAGAAAGGTGACCCAGCATGTCATGACAGGACAAAACGCTGAAGCTGTGCAATGCTGCATACAGCTCATGCTGGTTTGTGCTAGTCTGAGCGGTTTCTTAAGTGAAACGTACTGCAGCAATGAAGAGCTGTTTGAGGGCCTTCTCCTGCATGGTAAGGGGGATGTTTCTGACGCTGAGGCGAGTGCGAGAGACACTAAAATTGGGGCTGCGCAGCTTGGTGTTCTTCTCCTCAGCCGCACGCTTGCGCTTGGTCCTGTCAGTCACAGACAGGCTATCCCAGGCTGCTGACCCCTCCTCAATTGTGCCCTCCTTTGCCTGTACCACACAATCATGTGTTACTGCAAGCTACCAATTGTGTATTCTGCATCAGATCACACTGCATACCACTGCATGTTTGCTATGATTGACGTGACAACCAGACAACCTGATTCACAGAAAGTGTGCATGTGACAGAAGCAGATGAATGCCCTGCAGACCATTTTCTGCCATGCACAAGACTGGAGCTGCTTGCTTCTGTTCTTGATATGGAAGCACTGTTGCACACTCGTCACATTGCTTTGCAAAAACGGCATTGAGCTGCTGGACCTTGAATGAGACACAGACATGCATGCCAGGGCAAGAGACAACACAGGGCTGCGAAATGCCAATGGGCATTAGAGCATTACCAGGTAGAGGTTGCGGTTGTCTTTGCCAGCAGCAGTGGAGCGGCCACCAGAGGCCAGGTTGCGAGCATCATCCTGAGACAGGGCCAAGTCCACCTCAACAGTGCGGCCCCCGACCATGATACCCCCAGCACCCCCCTCCCTATAACAAAAGTCACACTCACGCATGTCAACAAATCAGTTACCTGTTCTTCCAAACATTCATTGCATGAAAGCGTTACTTTACAGCAGTGAGCACAATACTGGTGGAGTCTTGTTTGACTGAAACAAAGGCAAGCGTGTGTACCTGGCTTGTTGGCAAGCAGCTGCCGCTGCAGCTGCTGCATTGGTGTCCCAGTATTCTACAAAAGCGGTCCCCTTGGGCTGCTGGCTAGCCTTGTTTATCACCAGCCTGTACTCAACACAGTATGTTCACATTGTGGGACCAAGCTGCGTAGATAGCCATGGGCATGACGCGCTGTATCACCAGGAGGCAGGACACTGGCAGTGTGCAAACCTGAAGCAACTGTATTTGCAGGTGCACAACAGTAGAATACCAAGTGGCATAATGCTTGCTGTAGCCAGTAACACACGAGTATAGAGCCTAGGCCTTCCAAATGTCAACAAGGCTATGTGCCAGTCAAACCAGATCCAGGTAGAAGATTCAAACAGGTCAGCTTACCGGCAAGCTCGCAACTTGCCAAACTTGGTGAAGGCAAGGTTGAGCTGGTCCTGGCTGACATCTGGAGGCAGCGACCTCACAAAGACAGTCTTGCTGCTGTCCCTTGCAGCTTGCGGCTTATCCTGACTGTCTCTGGTAGAGCCTGGCTTCTGAGCTGCATTTGCCCCCAGCTTTTGGGAAGCAGCTTGGTGAGCTTCAGCCTGACTGTCAACTGTGGTATCTGCCTTGCTGACAGACTTCTGTTTGGCAGCTTTTGGCTCCTCAGGTTTGCCAGATGGCTTTACCTGGACAGCAAATGCTGATTTCAACCATGTTGCAGGCTGAACGGTTCTCACGCGGGAGGTTCACACAGACATGCACTCATCAGGCACTATCCTTGTTGCTTGTAGTGGGGAGCAAGACGCGTCTTGTCTTTCCCATGTACTATGGAACTCATTTCCACCAGGGATGCAGGCCTCAGACTGAGTACGCAAGGTCTGTCCTGCTGTCAAAGGCTCACCTGCGCTGGCTGATCTGCATCTTCATCATCCTGCAACAGCGATTCCAAGACACCCTGGATCATCTTGTGCTCTGCGTCAGGATCATCTGGTGCATCTTCACCCTCCTCACCATCTTCCTCTACAGGCTCCACAACCTGGTAGCGGCACAGACACTTGCATGATGCCATCACAGCAACTCTGAAGTGCCGTGATATTAGGGCAAGTCTGAGGGTCGCAAAACCTGCTGCCAAGCTGCTAACCACTGACAACATGCACACAGATGACAGCTCTTCAGGTTTAAGTCCAACAGAGTGCTGCATTTGTATCTTAATCACAGATCTAAACAACAGAAAAGGCAACTATGTGTTGACTGACCTTGTCATTCAACCCACTTTCAAGTGTGGTCGCTGCATCTGCTATCTGCATTGGCTCAGGCTCTATAGGATTCCCTGCTTCACAATCAGAACAAAAGCTTGACATACTTCATTCACGTTGTAAGGTTTGTATGACCACAAGTCATGCAAATGCCCAGCTTGAGCAGCAAAAGTATATGCCAAAAGCTGACCTGAAGCTTGTGCATCTGTGAAGCGTGCTTTAGCCATGGCCCAATCCACCACTACCTGCCTGCCAGCCACCACCTAAAGCCAGACAATCAAATTTGAGCCATTTGCCATGCTGTCTGTCACGTGATGTGCTTACTTGGCTGCACTCATCAGCAGAACCCAATGAGTCATTTTTTTGTGTTTGACAGGCTGTTTTCATTCTCTGGAATGGCAATTGCGAGTGTGTGGAGCAATAGGACCACAGGCCTGAACAGGAGCTGCACAACTCAGCAAGGCACACCAGCATCAGACAGACTATCATGTTTTCAGCAGTCAAGGCAACACTGACCTTGCCATTGGTTGTCTTGATGGTACTCTCTGCATGCCCTCTGGTCATGAATGTGGCAAACCCAAACCCTTTCAGAGAACCTGAAGCATTTTGTATGTTAGAAAACCGTCAAAGCAGCTTTGTTCAGAATTGCAAGCGCTTTTGTGTGAAACAGCTACATCTTGCTGAGTAAAAACAGCAAGTCTGGCAGAAGTACCTTCAGAGCTTTTGGGCAAAGACAGATCCCAGACAAAACTCCCACCAGCTTCAAGAGCTGCTTTAAGGTCTGCTTGCTTCACCTACAGCAGCACCAGTTGCTGCGTTTGCACAGCAATGACACCATCAGGAGGTGCAGATACATTCACACTGCTGCGGGCACTGCAAAGACAGTGGCATCAGCATCTGCAGAGCATGCCTTAGAATGTACCTGGAAAGACAGGTTGCGAATGATGAGGCGCCACTTCTTGAGATGCAATCCTTCACCAGACACCTGGCGAGCCCATAGGCTCAGCTGAGCTGCATCTGCACCATCTTTGTCGACTTTCTGGCGTTTAGCAGCTTTCTTGGTGGGCTGGCCCAATGATTGACCATGCAACTTTGCCACTGCTGCCAGCGCTACCTTGACGCTGTCGTACACTATGAACACAACCTCTCCCGTGCACCCATCTTGCTTCAGCCTTGCATGACTAATGTCAAGGTCTGATGGTGGATCTGCGACGCTCTCTACCTGCAAGTGGCAATCAGGCAAGTGACTGGTGGTCCAGCAGGGGCAGCATATCATCATGGGTGGACTGCACAAGTTTGGGTACCTTGCCAGCTGCTTGTGCTAAAACAATTGCCTGTGCCTTTGTGTCTGGCAGCAGATTCCCCAAAGCTACCGTGCGGACTAGCTGCTGCTTAGGATTTGCTGCTGGCTTGCTGCCTTCTTTCTGCTTGCGAGCTTTCTTTGATGCCCGCGCACTGAGCTTGGGAGGTTTTGAAGCTGTCTCTGTCTGCAGTACCTTTGCTGCAGCAGGCTGTTGAGTCTTTGCCACTGCTGCTGTCTCGTCAGTTGCTGGCTTGGCAACTGTGCTTGGCTGTGCAGAGCCATCGAGATCTCCTAGCTTACGTTTCTTCCGCTCCACAAGCGGAGCTCGCTTGACTGCTGGCTCGACCTATACATAATCGCAATTCAGGTTCACCGCTGCTGTGCATTTTAGCGATATTGGGGGAGGCAGACAGACTTGCTGACCTTGATCTTTCGGCCCTGAAACTCTGTGTTGTGCAGCTGCTCAGCCGCCTTTTGAGCATCTTCCGGTAAAGCATATTGAACAAATCCAAAGCCTTTGTGACCTGTCTGGCCTTTGTCTTTCACAAGAAAACTTGTTCGTACAGGACCAAGCTCACTGAAGAAAGCTTCAAAGTCTTCTGGACCAGTACTGAATGCTATGCCTCGAACAAAGACAGTACGTTTGTCATGTTTGGTCGCCTCCATGCCGACGACGACGATCTGAAGCAATTGCCAACTTCAGTCCCGTTTAAACTCGCTAGTTCCGGAACCCCTGGCGGCAATTCGATTAGGTCAAACGCGAATTCGCTTAAGCACTTTCCGACACTGCATGTCGCCAAGCAGACCGTTTGCACCATATGGCAATGGCATCCTCAAGCAGAGCAATGCGCATCTGCAAGCTGGTATCCTTGACCAGTTTCCGTGCAGAGTTGACCAGCTCGACCGTTCTTCGTGTTTGTGGATCAACGGCTTGCAGTATTGCTGTCGGTGGGAGTGCGGTGGTGAATGACAGGCCAATCGGCAGCAGACTGTTTGCTACTTCTACTTCAGGTAGACGTCTGTCTCTCTCAAAGTCATTGTAACGTGGAGACTTCTGGTAGGAAGTTGTTGCTTTATGGCTTCTCAGGTCCCCCTCCGGAGCAGCTGCACGTTCTTCATTGGCCGCCTCGACCTGAAGCGTTAGCAGCAAACCCACAACTGGCTTATGCCGTGCGCAGTGCAGCAAAGCATGCAAGGTCAGATTAGTGGCTGATTTTGGCAGTCAGTGCTGAGTTTGACTTCGTGTCTGAGTCAACAAGTGTGTGCCTAGGGTCGAATTGGGTGACAGGCTAAATAAGAAGCTCAAAAGGCGGCAGGGCACTTGGTTGTCCCGCAGCAACCTACAAAGCCTCCAGGTAGTGCATTTGATGCCTATCATGTAAGCACCTGAGAGCTTAAATGTAAACAGATGCAGCAAGTCTCAAGAGTGTTCAAGGCAGCATCCAACAAGTCAGGCAGACTTACACCATCTGGCGCATGTAACAGGACATGGACATTGTGGCGGAACTGCAGCAGTGCGGAGTTACTGCTGAGGATAGCAGAAGTGATAACCTATCCACACTCTTCAGCATACTTGAGCAGCATCAGGCTGCAGCACCACAGCAGCAAGAGGCATCTCCAAGCAGTAGGTGTGTCCACAGCTGTCAACTTTGCTGTTGCCAAACCCTACCACCCTGTCCACGACATCGATCAGGAATGCTTGCAATAATGCATGCATCTGATTGGCACAATTGTGTATTATTGGCTGTACCTTGTTGGTGTTGAATGTTGCTGCAATGACACTCGGACTGCATCACATCAGCTTATTCTGGTGAGTGATCTCGAAAGTGCTATGCAGGATGCCTGAAGACCCTGCTGTCAGAGATTCTCAGGCTGTTGAAAGCAATGACTCTGAAAGGTTGCCGTATGCCAAGATAGCAAGTCCTATAGAGGTAAGGTTTTCCATGCGTGCAAACATGCTCACTGCCCTGTCAGCAGACAATGTGCATGTAGCATCGTATACAACTGTGGCCATGCTTCTGGACTGTCAGTGAGGCTATTAGCCCCTGTATCAGGTTGCTGCTGTTTTTGCTAAGTTGTTGCATGGTCTGCAGATCGCAAACATGTTGGTGGCCGCCAAGACAGATGATGTGTGCATACTGGATGTTTCCAAACAATGTAGCTTCACAGAGCATATGGTGTTAGCTACTGGCAGATCACACCGCCACATCCAGGCAGCAGCCTCAGCTGTTGCTTATCAGGTCTGAGCACATCTTCACTCCTCAGTTATGCATATACTTTGCAGCATGATGGTCTGTGCATGTTTGATGGGTCAAGCTTGGCAACTCTACCTAGCCTCGCATTGGCGGCGTCAATGACATTCTGTCAGCTGCAGTTGCCTTTGGCACACGTCCACAATTTGCCTGCCTGTCATGCTGTACTAAGCTGCATGATGTTTGGTCGCCTTCTGCATGCTGGCATGAGCAGGTGTGGCGTGCAGATGTCCCTACGCTGTGCTGAGGTAGCTCCAGGAGCTAAACCCAGTGTGGAAGGAGATGATGGGGCAGATTGGTGTGTCGTGGATGCAGGTAAGCCCTTGCATTTTTTGCTGATCAAGCTAGCATGCATAGCAGTGCTGCAGCCACAACTTATATGTTGCGGGGCACGTGCTCTAGCTAGGGCTAGGGCTTATCAGAACGTATCAGGGTTCCTGCCAGATGAATATGCATTGCGACTGAAGAGAGAGTGTACACATTATCGTTGCGCTCTGGTTAGTGCCTCACAGCATCAAGGTAATTTCTTGTAACTACGTTGCTATCTACCTCTCCCTACAACAAGTGGTTTCGGAGCCTGGTTGTACAAGCAGACTTCGAAACCACTTGTTGTAGGGAGAGGTAGATAGCAACGTAGCTACAAGAAATTGGCTTGATGCTGTGAGGCGTCAACCAGAGCGCAATGATAATATGTACCCTCTCTCTTCAGTCGCAATACATACTCATCTGGCAAGAACCCTGATACATTCTGGTGAGCCCTAGCTATCAGTCAGAGCACATGCCCTGCTATGCTCCCCCCCCCACTTGTAAGCATTAGCGTCCCTGTTGATAAACTCATAGGGGTATGTAACCAGGAACACTACATACACACAACACAAGCCAATACCTTTGTTACTACGTTGCTATCTACCTGTCCCTGCAACACTATGTTGCACATTGCTCCGTCAGATATTGCCAATAAAGAGGTTGACATAGCTGCTGTGGTATACAGCATGGCATTGCCAAGCCATGCCACATGCATCACAACATTGGGACATTTTGCGCACACGCACCAGTATGGTGCAAACGCTGACTTTGCTGTGCATGATGGTGGCATGCAGGCAGCGTGATAGTGCATGTGTTCAACGAGGAGGCAAGGGCCATGTATGATCTTGATGGCTTGTGGAGCACGCCATACAACTGCACCACAGTTTCAGCTGAGCGTGAAACACTTCTAAGTATATCGAGCAACCATGCGTCCCAACCAGCAGAAGATCTTGCTGGACATGGATGACATGTTGACTTGCAGTGTGCATGCAATTATCCTCTCATGTATATGTTATTGACAAAGTGCATAATTGCGGTCTGGATTTATCAGCTGTGTCCTGTGAGCTCTTGTTTGCACTGGCACAAGTTGTTCAAGAGAACTCAGCACACAGACGTGTTATGGTCTGACCTTTGTGAGCAATATGCATGGGGGCCGGTGTCAGCATCAAATGGTTGTTAATTTTGATGTGTGAGGGCAATATTGCATTAATGCAGAGGAATTTGTAAGATTTGGGACCAGGCAAGCTTGAGACAAGCTTATCCTAAATGAGTTGTGCGCACTTTGAAGATATTTCTCTCATGCACATTTGAATGCCCTGCCACCGATACTGCTGCCTTGCAACATGTATTAAAGTTCGCACGATCCCTCGCGATCGCGCTTCAGAATTTATTTTAGACATGTATCGAAGTGGCAACATACTCAGCATTCTACCAAAAACTGCCTTTAGTGCAATTATCATATCTGCCACACTTGAGTACTCCTTCAAAATGAGCAGCACATCCACCAGCATGCACTTTTTGACTTGATCAAGACCTACGAGGCAGATCAGAGTCAGTAGTCAGCATATATATCTGTCAGTCACTGACCGTAACACACATGCACAGTCTCACACATTCAGTGCACGCTGTATGTGGCCTGGATCCAGGCGTTCCATCAGTTGCAGACTTTGCAAATCAGTGCACCCGCGTAGACATGTTTTAAATCCGACAATTTACAAAATACCCCTATAAATTGGCTCTCAGCCGCTTTACGGATTCGGCGGAATGTACAGCCAGCCGCTTTGCGGAATTAGTCATCGCTAGCTACCGCAGCTTACACGGAGCAAACCGCCGATCACGGAAAGCCTGCGCGCAGCGTGTCCGTCATCGCAGCAGCATGATTCGATTTGAGCATGTCGTTGCATCATTGAGATGTTGCAGGTGTCTGCGCTTGAAGAAAAGCTACAATGTCGACCGTACGAGCGAGATAGTCAAGCTTGGACTCGCAGTCTTTGCAACGAACTACTCAAGGCCTCCGTCTGTGCAGCTTGCACAAGGTCGCTACATACAAAATTGCATAGTCATGAAGCGCAGCAGAGCCAAATCAAAGGATGATATCATGGCTCTGATGCATGTGAGATACATAGGAGAGGACGCCCTTCCTCTGCAACAAGACACTGAAATCTGATATGAGACTGCTGCTGGATGGTCAAATGCTGTATTCCATGCAATGTGCTGATGATAAATTTGTCATTTTGTACGTGTAGGATGACTGCTCAGGACATCTGGCTGCGAAAGTATCATGAACTGTGGGAGAAACTTGAAGAGAACACGAAAAGTTCATTCTGCACTGCTCTGTGGAAGTGGCTGGTACATGAGCATTGCTAAGTCTCAACACCCAGATGTAACTGTTCACTTCTATGTGTGCATTGATCAATCATGATGCAGGCTTGGTGTGACAACAAAGCTTTTGAGACTGTGATACATCCAATTCCCAAATGTGTTGTTTTCTTGGAAGATCTACTGCAAGAGATGGTGGACAAGAAATCCAAAGATCCATTTGGGACAATCAGAGTGGCCAGAAAAGCCCTTTCCAAAGTCAGGTATTGTACTCAGATCACTAAACAGCCAGAGCAATGCTGAAGACTGCCCCCTTTGCCTGGTGCAATCACAGAGAACTTCAGAGAGGTGTGCCTCCACCCTATGGAGAACAGTTTAGCAAGGAGACCCTCATCAAATCTGCCAGCAGCAAGGCATTTGCAGCCACTACAGAAGCTAGAATAGGTTGGCATACAGTCATGACATGCTTCACTTGACACCTATTGTTTTGTGAGCTCCTGGTGCTTCATTGCAGGCCCTCATAGTGACCCCTTGAGAGATGGCTTTCAGGCCACAAGCTTAGACAGTGATGAAGTTGTGAGACTTCTGGATGCCTGCATAAGGCATCAAGACCATTTCAATGGATTCAAAGTAGCTGCCATGGTACTATTGGGCACAGCCATGGGTTTTAGAGGTGAGCTGAGCAGCTGCTGTCTACTGATGCACTATGTGTTGTGACTTGATGCCTTTCAATGCAGGTGATGACCTGATGGATGCAAAGCCCAGCTTACTTGCTCTGACTCCAGTTGTGCGCTGTGTACCTGTGCCAATGCAAGTGATAACATGGTAACTCACCATGAACTTCTGTGAGAGTGTATGCATGTTGTGTCAAGACAAGGGAAGACTCACTGTCATGTGTTGTACTGCAGCTCCTTGAGAACTGGAAAAATAAATGCTTATGGGTGGCTGAGGTATTCAGGCTTTGCTAGACACAAAGACCCTCAGCTTGATGCAGCTGGAGCACTTGCTGATCTGCTTGTGTTCGGCCTCAATCTCACTGGCTTGGATATCCTGCAGAAGATAGAGAATCAGGACAACAGCTGGTAACTGAGCTGCATGCTCACCATGACTGTTTCATGTCTTGAGAGCATTCCCATGTACCTAAGACTGATATAATGCAGGTGGAGCTACAGGTTGCTCTTCAAGGACTTGTGGCATGCTGACAAGAAACAGGACAGGAATGCACTGGCAAAACCTCTCTTGAACATTTTACGAGAGGTGGAGGGGAATCCTGTTGTGAAAAGCAAGGTGTTACACCTGTTCAGGTGAAGCATGTTGCCTCCACCACTGTGATATGCCTTATATGAACAGGCAGTATTGAGTGTTCAACATGATTGCAGGGATAGTGGTGTCATTCTGCTGGCTAGTGGAGGTGCTGGGCTAGAGCTGCTGCAAATCTGGGGGTGAGCATGCATCTTTTTGTGTGGAAAGCCATGAGCACAAGGATCACTTCACAAGTGTTGCTTTGAGTCAGCACTGACCTTGCATGTTGGTATGCAGTCACTGGGCAAAAGGGTCACTTGGACAGGCTTATGTGGAGAAGAATCCTCTAGCAGCACTGCAAGCCTTTGCTATTGCTAGTGGTTGGGAGCAATCTAGCTTCATGAAGAGACACTTCCTTGGCAGAGCTCTGGTGAGGAAAGCATTACAAAAGCAACTTTGACCTGCATGCAGACAGCATGATGTCAGATGCCCACTTTTTGACTTGAGTGTAGTAGAATGATTCCCTGGCTAATGAGCACCTAGACAACTTCAAACAGCAACAACTGTCAAGCACAGGCTCATCCTGCAGGTCACAGTTCCTCCCAAATGGATTGATGCAATCTTTCCTGGAGTCAGGAGACTGCTTGAGGTAGTGCAGGCAAGAAATGCCAGAATGCAGTCTGGCAAGGGCCATGCAGATGACCGGATCTCAGACAGGGCTGCAGAAGGATTTCTGCAGACAGTCTTGTACAGTGGCATCTGCTTTTGGCAGAACCTGCCATTCAGGACTCAGAGGTGACTATCAGTCCACATGGCCGATGCTTGCTGCTGATCTGCTAAGAAACAGCATTGTGCAGTTACGTACATGTTCTGCAGGTATGGATTGGCATACGTCTTGCACAGACTGCCTGCTGTTGCAAACATCATCATGACCTCAGAATACCTCCACTTCACACAGCAGATCATGGCTAGCCATGACAGAGCAAACAAGCAAGCAGAGATGGATGTGAGCCCTGCTATGGGGGACATGCTGACAGAGATGCAGGGCTGCTTGAAGCAGCTTTGTGGTAACTCTGCAGTAGGGAAACCAGAGGCTGTGGCTCAGTTGATTGCTGAAAAGATGGCAGCAATGAACATCAGCCCAAGTCAGAACAGTTGTGATGATTTGCTTGCCTTACCAGTACCAAAACAAGTGACAGCTACAGAAGCTCAAGTAGCTGTTCCATCAGAGGCCCTTGACTTCACTAGTGGCTTGATAGTGGCACCAGCACTGTATGATACCAGTGGCAGTATCAGCTCCATCCCTCTTGCATGGTCAGAATGGAACCATGGATCCACCACCATTGCAGAAAGGGTCAGGCAAATCAAAGCTGAGCCTACTTTGTTACTAGGCAGACGCAACTCCAGCCTGCACAAGAAGAACAGACATCTGCCTCAGCTCATTGAGTCTATGATTGTGCTAGGGGCAACTGAAGCCATAGCAGTCAATCTTTTGGTCCAAATTGCAGAGAGCATGTCACTCACTTTGGACCAGATGAGGGAAGGGGCAAGGTTGCTTGCTAGTCACACAGCAAAACAGGAGTGTTGCACACTCACAGAGACTACAACCACTTTGGGACAATACAGACAAGCAGTGCATTGGGCTTGCCAACAGATCAGGAGCAGGGCAGTGGATCAAGCCTCTTGATAAAGAAAGCTGAGAAGCACCTGAGGAAACCACACAACCCATCAGCTGATGCAGTCACTACCTAGCATCACACTCTGGCTGAACTTGATTTGCTGCTTTGTTGTGGTGCTTGTAGTAGCTGCTGGTGACTTGATGGTGTACTGCAGCACATTCAGCATTCCTGCAGAACATTCAGTAGGCCTGCATCAATGTGTACTTCATAGACTTGTTTGTCAGTCAGTGTGTAATTATGGCAAATGTAATATGGCCAAGACAGCTTTGTTGATGCACCACCAGACATCTTATTCTGCTGCTACAAGCTAAAAAGAGCAGGTCAGTGACTTGTCAGTCACCTCAGCCTTCAAAATTGATTAAGTTTGAGGTGACAGTGCTGTTGAAGACTTGTTGCTACACAGTAGACATGAGCACTCCAGCAACAGAAGTGGCTGACTTCATCCAGCAGTTCGTCAAACAACAAGAGGGTTATCAAGGAGCATGCTTTAATTTGACTGGTGAGAAAGGGTATCATAGTGTGGAGTCAGGAGCAAGACATCACTTTGTCATAGGGCTCATCATAGATTTAGATGACAAGACAGTCCAAAAGGAAATCACAAAGGGACATCATATCCAAGCTTTGGCTCCCTTGCATCAATATGTACTGGATGCAATGGGGTTTGAGAAGGGCAGAGGTCCTGTGTTCAACTATGAAGATACAGATGCAGTCAACCTTCACTCAAAGCTGGCAGCAGCTGTGATTGACACCATGTTGAGTATGCAAAAGGCTATGTCTGCTAGTAGGCTGAGAACATGCTGATCTGCTCACAGGCCATTGAGCAACCCTAGTCAGCCTGAGCAAGTGAACAGAATACAAGCAAACATGAATGTCTTCCTTCATGTTTGATGTGTGCTGATGTGCAGGTCAGTGCTCTGCTCAGGAGCACTTGCTCCATGAGACAGCATAAATATTTTGTATGTATGTGCTGGCCCACCAAGTGTCCCTTCTTGTCCATTGGCAAGGGAAGTTGGTCAGCCAGCTATGGCAAAGAACTCATGAACATATTCATAGTTACAAATGTCAGATGAAGGCAGGTATATACCCTCCAATGACATGCACCATATGTGAGATCAGACTGCAAGATGTTGCTTGGTATAGACATGATTGTAAACCTACACATCTCACTACATCCCACCTGCAACGTCCATCAAGCTCTTGATAAGTTGTGCTTTGGTGGCTGTCATTGAGGGTGTCACTTGAGTGTAGTGTTGTACCAGACCTACAAGCTCACCTCTACTGAGCTTTTGAAACCTCCACAGCTTGGCAGTCTTCAAAATGTCTGGATTCAAGAAATCTTGGACTCCCAAGCTGCCAGCTGAGCCAGATGCAGAAGTGTCAGATTTGTTTGAGCTGCTGACTTCTGGGCTTCCAGCTCTAAATGCAACACCACTGACACTGTTTGCCATGCTACTTGTATTGCTCAAGGCAGGTGTGCTAGCACGTCTTTGATACTTCTTGGTTATTTTCACAAAGGTGGGAGGATTGGCAATGACCTTCTGCTGTGTGATGATCAAGCCTGTTGCAAGAGCTTGCTTCATGCAATCCTCAGTAACATCAGATGAGGTTGTAGGGAGGTGCTGATGCAAATAGATACACACCTCCTGTGCCAGCTGGATGATGACAGCTTCCTTGACTGCCTTATCATCCACTGTCACTGTGATGGGTAAAATGTCCAAGGCCTGTTCAAGAGCTGACATGTTATTCATGATTGCTGCTGAAGATGGTGAGGCTCTAAAAGATTCTGGAAAACTCTAACAGGATTCAGGATGTGACCAGGGACTGCTCATGCTAGATCAGTGATGCACTGCAAAATTGTCATCGATTTTTGAGTGAAGCTTTGTGGTGATTGCAAAATGAATGATGATGTGACAGTGCTCAAGTTGCCAGCTTGAGGTTGTCTTGATGAACTCAACTGAACTGAAAGCCTTCAAGCAGCTGCAGCAATGTGTTGGCAAGCTTGATGCACAAAGTCAGCTGCCTGGCTGGGTAGTGAGAACTGGCAAGCAAGGCATATTTTACCTGCATGAGGACAGCTCCCTCTCATTTCGAACCCTGGGGGCTGCTAGAGTAGCAGTGCATGCCTTCAAGCAGAATGACCACAGTGACATCACAGGCACAGGCCATGATGATCAAGAGGATGATGAGGATGAGAGAAGTGAGATCCTCAACCTCTGCTCCTGTCTTGATGGGGTGATTGGTCAGCTGCACAAGCAAGTGAAGGTTTTACAATCATATCAGAAGGAACCTCAGGAAATTGCACAGACCAGTTTGGACGTCCAAAGCAAGATTGTAGACATGTATGACATATGTGCATATGTGCATGTGGACAAGGCAAGCTTGACACTGACACAGGAAGACACCCTGTTGCAGAGATCAACAAAGCTGCGCAGCCAACTCCTGCTGGCCACTTGTGCAGTGTTTGCCCAGAAACTGCTGCACAGATCCAGCTACACATCAGGTTACAGACAGCACTGTATGTATACTCTCTTGCAAGAGCTGAGACATACTGGTGCCCAGTCACCTGCTCTAGCTATGCTTGTTGAGCCTTTGTTGCCAAGAGCTTGGAGAAGACAGCTGGACAAACAGAAGCTTTTAAAGGACGATGGTGACACTGACTTGTATGCAACAGGTATTGCTGAACAAGATATAGCTCAAGCCTCTGAAGAGGAAGGCTCACCCCTACGGGATAACTTCATTGCTCTTCAGTACCCTAAGATGGCCAAGCTGACCCTCAAGGCGCAGGAAATCTCTGATGCTCTGGACCTTGTTCCTGTGAGCGAAAGAGAGTGTGTGGAACATGCTGTAGCAGATGCCATAGGTGAAGGGGTGGACAAACTGAAGGAATGCCTCCAAGTCTTTGAAAGCAAATATGCTAACAGCAAATACCATCAAGCCTGGCTGTCTGCATTCAGGCAAGCTGTTGCAGGAGATGGCTCAGCTGAGCAACATCTTGAGGACCATTTGCTGTGTAAACCATAATTTTCTGTCAAATGTTTTACTGCACCAGATGAAGCACATACATACCTGATCTTGCTTGGACCTTTTTAAAGTGCTTGCCAATTTCAGAAATTTGTTCTTTTCTGGAATTGAACGGCCAAATTTGAGAAATTGTGACATGGTGTCTGATTTGACAAAAGCAAACTCAATCAAGGTGGTTCACCAAATTTCTGACAGGTTGTGACATTGGCTGATATGACCAGCAATCTAGCTTTTACAAATTTGTATGTCGGCAAATTTGGTATTGTTAGGATCCAGCTGGGATCCCAACAAAACAAATTTCACACATGCAGCCAGGGATTGCATGACAAGCGTTGACAGTGTAGATCCAATGATACAAGCCATCCTGAGAGCTGATCACCTGAGTGAGGAGACACGCATAGGCTACTCCAAGAGGCTAGCCCTCATTGCTGCAGCAGCAAGGAACAAAGCACTCCACCCAGTGCTGACCCTGCACCCACAAAAAGTGCTGAACTGGATCTTCAGGAGCTACACAGAAGTTGGGACCCAGAGAACAATGATTGTAGCCATCCTTGCTGCATACAAGCTGCTGAATCTGAAAGCAACAAAGCAAGCTAGCTATGCAGTGTACCTGGAGCAGTATGAAAGCCTGGATGCACAGTTGAGAGATAGGGCAAAAGACAATGTACCCACTGAGAGGCAAAGAGCAGGTTTTGTGAGCTATGTGGAGCTCCAGAATGTCAGAAAGAAGCTTACCTTTGGAAGCAAAGAGAAGCTGCTGCTGTCATTCTATGGTGGATGCATCCCACCCCTCAGAAATGATCTCCATGCTTGTGCCATACAGTTGCTGAAGTGTGATGATGATGAGGCTGCTCAACAAGCGTTGCTGCACCAGGTCACACCAAATGAGATACTGCTTCCAGTTGACAGAAATTCAGCAGGGGTCCTGATCCTGAGAGAGTTCAAGACCCAAGATAGAAAGCATCCAGTGTTGTACACCAGGTCACTGGGATCTGAGCTGACAAGGGAGCTCAGAGCCAGTCTAGAAAAAGAACCCAGACCCTATTTGTTCACGGAAAGCAACACCTCAAAGCCATACACGCACAGTGCATTCGCCATGTACGCAAGACGCACCTTGCAGAAGCTTTTCGGAAAGCCGTGCACGCTGACTTTGCTGAGACACAGCTACATCAGTCACATGCTCGCCTACGGCCAGCTGACAATCAGAGATCGGGAGCAGCTGGCCGCAGAGATGTGTCATTCGCCTGCGACGCAAGCACAATATCAATGGATCGAGCAGAGGCACAGCATCAGAGGTTCCTCGGCAGAAGTCAAAAAGGTGCTGCCAGGAAGTCTGAAGCGTCAGGACGCGTGATTTCGTAGCGCACTCACAAGAATCGGCGGTGATTCGTGAATCTGCTGTAAACGCTTGTCCAGAGGTGCTGATCGATGCTGCTGCTCTGCCATAAGCAATGCTTTGCAGGCAGCATCAAACATGTTGTACCAATGTTACCAGTGTCCTCAAAACGCCCTCAATGAGGGCCAATGTTCCTGCCAATGTTCCTGCCAATGTTCCCAATGACCCCGAAAGCGCCCTGATGTTCGATTGAGGATCCGGACTGCTCGGACTTCTTCCACAGATCGGATCGTCGAGCATACCGTAAGATCCCCTTCCAACGCTGCTGTGCAATGGAGAACAAAGCCTGGAACATGGCACACCGACAACAAGCTTTTGCTTGACATCCAAAAACTATATGGCACGTACTTCTTGTACGACGCAGTACAGCTTCTTGCGAGACAAATCATCATGGCCACGCCCGAGTATCTTCCATGCAACCAGTTATACTTGTTGCAAAAGGCGCGTGTACTTCAAAGTCAGCTTTGATACCAAGCACGGCTCATGCCGGACACGAACTACCTCAGCCTGTACTTTTCAAGGCTGAATATTTCTTGTGTCATCTGGAAATGCTGCACTGGCAATGCTGGGCCGAGTCCAGCATGTCTCTCGCTCGAACAGTGATCGCAGCTACAACGACAGTGAGCATTCAACCGATACATTGGGTTTAGATTTCAAAGATGCGGTCAGACGATCAATGAAGCGGCAAAGCGGCAAAACTGTCTGATGTTAGTTCATCGTGCGATTGAGAGCGAAAATGCAAAGAAGCAGTCTTGCATGCACTTTACCGCATTGCTAGAGAGTCTCCTAACTTGTTAACTTTTTCTTATGTAAAATGATAACTTTCCTGAAATTTTGAAAAGCTCCAAAGACCTATGACGATCTGAAAAAAATTTGCGGACCGATTTTTGGAGATTTCAGATGTTATCATTTTCCCGCAAAATTGCTAATCAGCACATTTCAGCCTTCAGCGAGGCAGTTTGAGGTGTGGTTTTCATACCCAGAATGATCAAAATGTGTAGTTGTTGTGTTAACTGATCTTACACCGTCAAAAGTGCCTCGCAATGACGTTTGATGTCATGACTCATCACAGCAGCTTCCGGTGGCTTCTGAGGCATTTGAATTCAAATGCACGGCCACGACAGCTTGCATGCAGATATAAGGCCTCATGCTACATGTTTGAAACTACATCATCGCACAACCTTGAGTGTTGACTGTCTCGAGCGCAAGCTGTCTGTAGCGCACAGCGATCACGCATCCATGGACGAACTTGGTTCGGAGTACAACACTGCGACTGAGAAGTTGATAGCCTTCGAAAGTCGACACAAAGGTCGGCATGCCGATGAGCATGCTCTGGACTCTGCGCTCGATGAAAGAAAGCTTCACGATGCGCGCGTCTACGAGAATTACGGCAAGATGGCAGACAACACGAAGAAAACGTTTGATGGGTTCTGCGGCCGGTGGATCGGCTTCTGCGAAGAAAAAGGTTATCACATGCTTGACACCACTGCAGGACCAGGGCAAGAGTTTCTTGAACAGGAGCGGCTTCGGCACAAAAGTCCTGGAGACAACTTGAAGATATCTTTCACACAGCTCAAGAAGCTCTGTGAAATCCGGGGCTGTCCGGCTTTCAGCAAAGATGAACAGTTCTTCTTGCGCAGGGAGGTCAGCCAAGCCAGGAAGGACAGCGCTCTAGCTGCAAGGTCTCGCCCAGTGGACGAGAACAAGAAGCAAATGGACAGGAGTATCATTAGCTCAGCAGATCTGCAGGAGCTGCTGAGAGTTTGTGCTGACATGCCAGACCGCTTGGCCGCAGCTCGAGCAGCTGCTGTCATCAAGACTAGTCGGCTGACAGGCGAGTTGGCCGAAGCACACTCAGGCTGTACTTTGTCCGAATACGCTGCTTGCATGCGCTACGTCGAACAACCGTCAGCGAAGTCGCTTCTGCTGCAGGTCTCTGCGATTCGAAATGCATGACGTCATCTGACTGCAGGATGCCTTCCGCCCCTACGCCCTAACATTACTTCAAATTTAGATGCGATGCATTTGCTTGTGCTGCAGCAATATGATTCATATTATATGAACAACGACAAAGCCTTCAAGATGTGTGCAATCATCTTGCGAGTTGCATGTGCTTTACATGCGTCTTACAGCAGATGCATGTGCAAATTTAAATGTCATGACTTGCTGTTGACGTTGTGGTGCAGGCTTCCGCAATTGCGGCATCATACATGTGTGTACACATGACATGGACGAATCTGCTGTATAAACAGGCCGACCAGCGCGTCTTGCCTCAGACGTTTGACATATTGGCAATCGGCATCAACAAACACAAAATGAACAGGAGTGGCAGAATAGAATGGACTGGCATTACCCGTCATGCCAGAGCAGACCTTGATGCGTTTGCTGCTCTAGCTGACCTCATAGCTCACGAAATTGCCGTACAGAGCTTCAGATTCGTAGATATGCTGCAGTCAATTGATGTCCATGGACAGCAATTATGGGAAAGCAAAGTGTTCTTCCCAAACACTGACAGACATGAAGATGGTCAGAAGCGTCAAATCACCTCACTGTTGAACAAAGTTACTCAGCAGATTCCTGGGTGGGACAAGGACAAGAGGGCTGGATTGTTTCGCAAGACTGCTGCAGGCATTGCTAGTGGTGCTGGAGCAGATTCAGACAGAGTCAACAGACAAATGGGTTGGAAGGGTGACACACAGAGCAGAGCTTATGCTGTAGCTGATTTAGAAGCATATGTTGATGTGCAAGCAATGCAGGCAGCATTTGACAGAGACAGCTGGAGGCTGCACCATTACTTAGGAAGAGCTGCAATTGCTGTTGATAAGTCATGGTATGATGTTCTAGTACCTGGGCTTACTACCACTTCAGAGCTGTCAATCAGAAGACAAGAAGTCCTGCAAGCGCACAAGAGACTTACTCAAGCATACTGGCAAGCTTTGCCTATCAATGTTCTAAAGTATGGCATGAAGATTGTGGTAGGGCTACCAAGTGTTGTGGAGGTCATGCAAACAGATCAATATGCCTCCTTCTCTGTCAGAATACTGCAAGCAGAATGTGACAGTATGGAGAAGCTTCAGACGATGCAAGAAGTGCCCTATCTTGCAGAATGGCAGCAAGCCAATTATGCCAGAGCAGAGTCTGGACAGGTAGCTTACAAGGCAACTAGCACCAGCACGGAATCCTCAGGGACCATAGAGCAATCACAGGTAAGGTCTGCAGAAGCAGCAGGAATTGTCACCCAAGAACCTGTAGCAAAGAGGCAAAACATTGCATCCAGTGCTGCAGACATGGAGGAGCAAATGCAGGCAGAACTGTAGCACCTAAGGTTTCAAAGGAGACAGAAGGAGCTTCAACTGCAAATTGACAGGGAGAAGAAAAAAATCCTTGAGCTAGATCAACTACAAGAGGATTTGAGGACAAGAAAGATGATGAGCAGTTCTGCACAGGGCAGCAGTGCTCTGGCAGAGCAAGCCATGTCAGCTGTAACATCCAGTCAGGATGTTCAGCTCAGCAACACACCTTTCACTCCTGAACTTCAGAATCAAGCTGTGCTGGCTGGCTCAAGCGCTGCTGAAAATAGCAATGTGCCTGCAGCACAGCGAGACCAGATGAGAAGAGCACCAAAGAACCCAGACTTCTTCCAGAGTCAGACAATTGATGGTAGGTATAAAGGATGGGTAGGTGGTGGGCAGTATGCAGGCATCAAGAGTCAACTGGTCATGAACAAGAAAGGGTTAGGGTTGCCCAGGACGAAAGGCATTTGCCATGCCAAGAGCGCAGTGGACAACCTCAGGAAGAAGAGGTGCTTGCCTGAAGCGATCGAGCAGCTAGTTGTGCAAGGGCTGACCAGCGATGCTGCAGTTGCTCTGGTGACGCATGTCGTCGCTGACTTTGGGCTTCGCAGCATTTCAACACACAAAGTGAGGCTTTCTATGAGCTTGCGAGGTTTCAAGAAGCGGTTGAAGCTGGAGGTTCTGCCGACATTGCCGCAATTGGAGCGAAGAAGCTGTGCAGGACAAGCAGAACACTCGAGGACTTCAGGGCAGCTTATGATCTAGCAAGAAGCCAGGCTCTCGTATTTATGTATGTCGCTTAGCGACGTAGCGGAAGCAGAGACATACGATGTGGGTGCATCAGCTCGCCGTGTCATCCCTGCTGAAGTCTTCTAGACAGGCTGATCTTCGTGAGTTTGAGAACCTTGAGGCAGGCCACGCTTGGTGTTGGCAGCAGCGAGCGCTTGTCAACCTTATCCTCATGCGGTTGTCTTGCGTTGTCCACTCGAGTGTGCTGAGTGGAAATGAGCAAACGATTGTCAGTCTCCCGCTCAAGCATGCACGCGACAAGCTTGCGCTAAACCCCTGCTGTTAGATTGCCATGAGTAGTAGAAATGTCCCAATGCCCTTTCCGCTGGATCAATGGCTTCACACAATGTACAAGTGAGCCATCATACAACAATAGAATTGCAATACAGAAGTCTCAGCATGGTAATGTTGTTGGTCGAACGATGATCAGTGGAAGGGCTGGAGGCTCAATCATTGCCTACTATTAGCTCTTTTAGCAGTCTAAGGTGATGCATACCACTCTCCCCTGACCTCAAAACTGGCTGAGATACATACATAGAAACAAGTGCACACAGTATCTGCCAAACATCCAAACCTGCAGGGCGCTCAGCCAAGATGCCAACATAATACACTACACCAACTGTGAGCACACATGTATTTACGACACTTAAAACTAGCAGACAATTTTTGGCAGCATCATGATGTGACCAACCAAAATGATCCACCAAGGTGGCCCAGAGGCTCAGTGCTTGATATGTAATAATTGTTGCAACCAGGGCTTGCTGTTTCCATGGGACCCCTACATATCAAGTCAGCGGACTTTTCGGGTCCGAGATTCAGGCAGGCTCCAAAGTAAGCGCCATTCCCTTTTTATATCTGCACATAACAATGCAACAACTAATGGTCAAGCCAGGCAGGCATGATCACATGAGGAACAATAAGCAGCATCAAAGCTTAAGCGATTGCAACCTACTTTGTATAGATTGAGCTACCGCATCAATGCCTTGATCATGTACTTGCTGAGGTAAATTTTGGTGACCTGCAATAGAGAAACTTTCTCAGGCAGCTTTTCTCAAAGCACTTTCTTTCTCCTCCTGTACAACAGGAGGTTGTGTTGCCACTGAGCTCTCAGCAATTCCACCATCCCGCTCAGTGTGGTGAGGTCTGGATATTGTGCTACAAATGCAAGATTGTTCTGCAATTCATTTAGACATATATAGCCTTGTAAGCTTGTGCAAGCGCACTGCACTTGATGTGTATAAGGTGGACAGAACTCAATATTGTTTGATACATACACATAATATCAATGTGCGAGCAACACAGCTAAGTGATAGCAATTGGTAGCTTGACAAACAGTGCTCACCTGACACTTGGCCTTTCAGCAAAATGATTTTCTCCTCTTGCAGCAGATTCTGCTTCTTGTTCAGCTGGAGCAGCTGCTCGCGCAGAAAGTCTATCTCTGTTGTTCTTTGGGCAGCAGCAAGAGCCTCCTTGGTGTTCAATATCTCTGCCTCTAGACCGTCTATCTTTTCCCGGACCGTCTCCAGCTGACTGAGAGTCGTCATCTTGATGCAGATGTCGACTTGTCTCTCACTGCACCTGAAGGTGAAAGCAAAGGATATGAGGTACCGGCTACTGACATCTGAAGAAGCTGAGACAAGGCCTTGTTGCAAGCAGTAAACAAGTGAGTCGTCAGACCTGTGTGGATTTGTTCATCACGCTGCCACCAGCATCTGCGAAACAGTTGGAAAAGGCACTTCACGTCTGACGTCACCAGACTTTCGTCCTTGTGCCTAGTAACTGCAGAACAGAACAGAACAGAACAGAACAGAACAGAACAGAACAGAAAAGATCTACCGAGGGCGAGCGTTTAGATGCGTCAACAATGCAGCCAGATACTGAGCTGTTTTGCAGCAGCAGCCAAGGCCTGGCTTGCAACGTTGCCTTGTGGCTGAGGCTGGACTTCACACATCTCCGTGCAAGGCCACCGCTCCGCCCGAGCTCCCAGAGGGCGGTCACGTGTCGGGGCAAAGCGGCTGGAATCTGGTCAAAGCGGCTGTGGCGAAATTTCCCCATAAATCTCCCGTCAGCCGCTTTCCAAATTTCGCGGAATGTACAGCCAGCCGCATTTGGCGATTACTCATCGGCTCCTCCCACCGCGCGGACGGGACAGTCCGCCGAATCACGGAGCACGCGAAACACGGAATACAAGAATCGAGCATGGGCCTGAGCATCCCTAGCCTGGTGGCAATGGCCATGATTTTTAGCGCAAGTTATCGCCTGTCACCTGTCATTTTGCGTGCGCAGCCTAGGATTTGATAGTCAGCAATACAGGTTCAAAGAGGCGACATGACCAGCGGCAGCAGAGCTAAGTCAAGAGATGACATCATGGCTCTCATGCATGTGGCCTACACAGGAAGAGATGCATTGCCATTACAGCAAGACACTGACTTGTAAGCTGCTTTCACGCTAAATCAGATGGGACCTTCTGTCAGTCTAATACAGATGAAACAGATATGGTTTGCCCATAGAATGACTGCTCAAGACATCTGGGCACGCAAGTATCATGAACTGTGGGAGAAGCTTGAAAAGAATACAAGAGACTCCTTTTGCACAGCACTGTGGAAGTGGCTGGTGCGAATTTTTGCAGCTGCTGCTCTTGGATCAATGCAAGAACAGTACTTGCCAATAGTATAGCAACTGCAGGCTTGGTGTGACAGAAAGGGGCTTGACACAGTCATTCACCCAATCACAAAGTGTGTCATCTTTCTGGAGGACTTGCTCAATGACATGGTTGCCAAGAAGTCAAAAGATCCATTTGGCACAATCTGAGTGGCACGCAAAGCTTTGTCCAAGATCAGGTGACACTTGTTACAGCTAGCACATGGACAGGTGACCATCACTGCTGATCAGCTTGTATCAAATTTTCAGGGAGTTGCAAAGAGGCGTTCCTCCACCATATGGTGAACAATTCAGCAAAGAGACGCTCATCAAATCAGCTAGCAGTAAAGCCCTTGCAGCTACAACAGAAGCCAGAATAGGTATGCAGCGATGCCATTTGCAATTCTGCTCTGCCCCAAATAGCTCACCATCTGCTCTGCACAGGTCCCGACAGTGATCCCTTGAGAGACAGCTTCCAAGCAACTAGTCTAGACCAAGACGAGGTTGAGCGAATCCTGGACGCCTGCATAACGCATAGTGATCATTGGAGCGGCTTCAAAGTGGCAAGCATGGTTCTGTTGGGCACAGCAATGGGGTTTAGAGGTGTGTACATGTACTGCTGTTTGCCATGCTAGAAGTCAACTCACCACGTTGTGTTGGTACATTCCAGTTATCTGGTGACAGGCGATGACCTTATGGATGCAAAACCAAGTCTGCTCGCACTAACGCCAGTGGTGAGAAGCACGCCTGCGCCAATGCAGCCCATCACCTGGTGAGTTTACCCAAGCACACATATACTGCTGCACATCAGGCTTATCAAAGCACAGCAAGTTACAGTCTCTGTGTGGTTCAGTGCAGAGATGCTGCAAGGTTGGAATGTACTGAGCAGATTTGTACAAACGTCTAACAAGCATACCTGTTGTTTCTTGCAAGTTCCTTGAGGACCGGCAAAACCAACAGCTTTGGCTGGCTGAGGTACAGTGGCTTTGTGAGACACAAAGAGCCACATCTGGATGCAGCTGGGGCTCTGGCTGATTTGCTGGTGTTCACCCTCAACCTCACAGGCCTGGACATCCTGCAAAAGATAGAGTCTCAGGACACCACATGGTAATCTATGCTATTGAAATGTGAGTCATGGCAAGTGGCTGACATGCACACTCCTCCTATCCCTAGATTGTCCACTTGCAGGTGGCAGTATAGATTGCTGTTTCGCAACCTGTATTCCGCTGACAAAAAGCAGGACCGCAACGCTCTTGCAAAGCCTCTGCAAAGCATTCTCCAAGAGGTCAAAGGAAGCCCTGTGGTCAAGACAAAGGTGCTTCATTTGTTTAGGTATCTGCTTTGCTAGACCCAGTCATCTCATGTTCAGCTCAGAAGATGAAGAGTTTGTGCTTACTGCAGAGACAGCGGAGTCATACTGCTGGCAAGTGGGGGCGCTGGCAGTGAGCTGCTCAGCATATGGGGTAGGTTCGCAGCCCCAACCCGCGTGTGCATCCTTAGGCTTGCGATATTGAAACACTTTGCTCCAGGTCACTGGGCCCGAGGGACTCTACAGCAAGCGTACTTGGAGAAAAACCCTCTCTCAGCACTTGTAGCCTTTGCCATTGCTGGTGGGTGGGACCAGACATCTTTCATGAGGCGACACTTCTGTGGCCGAGCACTGGTACGTGTTCAGAGATACAGCTGTTCAACTTCTCATTTCTACTTACTACTATGCCTTAGACCAAAAATGCATGCTGTCAATCATTTATTACCTTGATAGTGGCTACAGGTTTTGGTGCCAGAGCGCTGGATTGATAGCTTGTTTCCTGGGGTGCGCAAAGCGCTGAACGCTGTCAGAGCGAGGAATGCGCGGCTTCAGTCTGGCAAGCAGCAGGCAGATGACAGGGTCTCTGACAGGGCAGCTGAGGGCTTCTTGCAGACCGTGTTGTACTCTGGCATCTGCTTCTGGCAGAACCTGCCATTCAGGACACAACGGTGAGCCATATCTGCTTGTATGCCATTGGAAATTCAAGCAGTTGAAACAAGTGTGATGTCACTGAGCTGACAAACAGACTGGTATGCAGGTATGGACGGGCATATGTCTTGCACAGATTGCCTGCCGTTGCAGCAATAATTGTCACACACGAATACCTTGCCTTTGCAAGAGAGGTCATTGCCAGCCATGACAAAGCAAACTTGCAAGCAGAGCTGGATGTTGCTCCGGCTATGGGAGACATGCTGGCAGACATGCAAGCGTGTCTCAGGCAGCTCTGTGGCGCCTCTGCAGTGGGTGATGCAGAGACAGTGGCCAAGCTGATTGCAGAGAAGATGGCATCAATGAACAGCTGCTCAGCTCAAGGCAATACATATGACGTTGCTGAAGAGCTGAGGTTGTCATCATCGGCATCAGCAGTGATACCCTCACCCCAGCAGGCTCTTACGCCACCCGAGGGCCGACATGAAGCGAAGCGCCAGAGGGCGACACAAATCCAGGCACCTGCTCTCTATGACACAACTGGCAGCATCAAGACGGTTGCCTTGGCATGGCAGGAGTGGAACTGTGGCCCAAGGGGGGCCACCATTGCAGACCGGGTCAGTTTGGTGAAGGCTGACCAATCTCTGGCAGTTGGCGCCAGAAACAGCTCCCTGCACAAGAAGAACAGGCACCTGCCTCAGCTGATAGAGATGTTGATCGGATCAGGTGCCACTGCTGAAGAGAGTGTCAAATTGATGACTCAAATTGCAACCCACTTTGATTTGACACTTGACCAAATGAGAGAGGGCGCAAGACTGCTGAATGGCAAGACAAGCAAGTCAGATTGCGACACCCTTACAGCTGAGACCAAAATGACTGTGGGCCATTTCAGACAGGCAATCGCCTGGGCACAACGTGAAATCCATGCAGACCATCAGCGGCAGAGCGTTGCTGCCAACACAGCCTAAGCCCATCATCAGGCGGGGAGGCCATCTTGAAGACAGCTAACCCTGAGTTGCAGGCTACCCGTAGTATGCATGATTGTAGCTGTCTTCAAACAAAATGTGCAAGTGACGTTCACAGCACCCACTGGCAGTGGACTTGCCGCTTATGTAAGCTCTGGACAAGACTCAGCTGCAATGCCAAACCCATGTCATTGCTAAAAATCATTTTTAGTCGTGTTTTGCATTGCAACGACCATGCCGCATGGTTCTGCCAGATGCGTTGCCTATGTTGTTGCAACTCTGTCTGAAAGCCTTCTGGATGTGGTGGTGAAACAGAGCTGTACACTGTCATCAAATTAGTTTGCAGCTTTGACTCCCGGCGACAGTTTCAGACAGTACAGGGATACACACTGCTCAACTGTACCACCGGAGAAGGGGATTTGGAATATGAGAGCAGACAGCCACCCTTGCTTGAAGCTTCAAACAAAGTGGGGTGGCACGTAAAACAAATTTACCCAGAAAATTTTCATCACAATGTGAAAAGCTGTTGCAATCTGCTTGTCATCCATCTGGGGATTGGCAGTGCTTTCATATTGTGACAAAAGATGTATTCCAAAATCTGCTAGCCTGCTACAAACTCTGCATTCAAGCCTCATTTCATGTCAAACGCGTGTGAAACGAGCGGAAAAGCAGCAAAGAAAACAGCCTTGCTCTCCACGAATACACCCCTGAAATCACCTGTCTTTCAAAATGTACTAACACCAACAGCAGCACAGACCTGCCAAATAGGCATCAGCATGGGCCAAATGATCTGTTCACCTACCAACGTCAACTGATCCCCAGACGGCCCCTATGAACAGCGGATTTGGAATTGACAGAGTATGCTATTGACCTGGAATGGTAAGGGATCTAATCAAAAGGCACTCAGCAGTACATGCGTTCCCACAGGCCTCATTGATCTTTTTGCAAACATCAAGCAAAATTTGCTGATTGCTCAACATGAGCTTGCATAGACAGACAGATTTTCTTGCACACCGCAACCCTTCGAGGCACTACTTTGTCAGTGTTTTGGTCTCTCCATATCCTCTCCCAATTTATCCTCTCTGAAGGCTGGCAATGAGCAATCAACCTGAGCACATGCTTTGTGATGAACTGCAACTCTTCCATGTTGGACTTTGGGACTTTATGAGGCATTGTTTCGATGATGCAGTCCAACACATCAGCAACATTGTCCAGCACATCATCAAGCACCTCAGCCTTTGGCCTAGCAACCCAGATCAGCTTGGCTGATGCAAAGTGACCCCGCTGTTCAACAACTGAAAGCTTATTTGGATTGAATTGGCACAAGCTGACGTTATGGTACTGCAGATATCTTGGATTGCGGTAAAGCAAGTTGAATGCTGCAACAGCCACATCTGTTGCAGGGCCGGCAAAGCCACACTCTTTGAACATGCGGCCACTGTGCGCCTGCAGCTGTGCAATAGCTATTTGAACAGGCATGCTGTGCTCATCAAAGTTTTCAAGTCCCTCCTTGGCAACACACAGATGCTTTCTCAGAGTTGAGCCCCCGACCTTGCATTGCTTTCCACACAGGTGGCACTTCTCTGTTTGCTTTGGCTTGCAAGGGGTGTATTTGTTGACATGCTTGTTGTAGTTACCAAGACAGTCAGTGGAATACTGACAGCGTGGACAGACATAAGATTTAGACATGCTGCAACATGACAGAGAGTGACAAATTTCTTGCCATCCTTGAACTCAGAGTATATTCTGTCCACATGTGGAACAATCCACCACCTGATTGCATTATCAGCCTTTAAACAGTAGAAGCAGTTGAGTCGTCGCAGTTGCCCATTCAAAACGCAAGGGTGGGCAACTGTGAGCTGATGACTGCGTTCATAGTGCTCACACCATCTGCTCATACATGCTCACCCCATCTATTGATCAGTAGAAGCAGGTGAGTCGTCGCAGTTGCCCATTCAAAACACAAGGTTGGGCAACTGTGAGCTGATGACTGGGTCATAGGTGCTCACACCATCTGCTCATACGTGCTCACCCCATCTATTGAATACTATAAGCAGTTGAGTCGTCGCAGTTGCCCATTCAAAAAGCAAGTGTGGGCAACTGTGAGCTGATGACTGGGTCATAGGTGCTCACACCATCTGCTCATACATGCTCACCCCATCCATTGAACAGTAGAAGCAGTTGAGTCGTCGCAGTTGCCCATTCAAAACGCAAGGGTGGGCAACTGTGAGCTGATGACTTGGGTCATGGGTGCTCACACCCCAAGGGCTGCGTTTGTGCAACAGGCATGAAACACTCTTGTGATATCAAAAGCAGTCCAAATTATGTTGGATTGATATAAATTTGAATATTTAATGACAATAAAATCTTTGCTGCACTCTCCCAGCCATACAGAGGAGCTCTAACTCCCGACTGCTCAAGTTCTTTCGCGATTGTGCTCTGGAGCTGGCGAGCATCCTCCAATCTTGTCGAGATGAATCGCACCTCTCCCACATTCAACCTTTTCTACAGCTTTTCACCTTCTCACTTGACTTACGAGAAGCGCGACCCTCTTGCTGACAACCACTTCGGCCCCCATAACGTCTCCCACGAGTACACACAGGTGCCGCGCGGACAGGAGTTCACGCCTGTCCGGTCACACTCGTTGGTGCGTCGGGACTTCGACAAAATGGTCGACTTACAGATGCCGGCCACTGAACTCCAAGCGATCTACACAAGAGTCGTGGTGGACAAGGACGACCGAGCCCGGTTCAACAACCTGTACCATGAGGCCAACGCGGATGTGCGCGCCATAATGTCGCGCTGTCAACACGTCCCGGACTTTCCTTTCAACCTAACTGACAACATCCCTGGCGACCTCTACCAGCCTCGACGTCACCAGGGAGTCCTAGTCTTGGTGGACAAAGTATGCCAAATACTTGGACTGGCTAACAGTCATGACACAAAAGCAAATGTACCAGACAAACTCCTTGAAGACAACCAGGAAGGCTTGCAAAGATGCTTGCAAACCTTGGCAGCTCTGAAGCGTGCCAACAAGAAAGCCAACAGAGTGCGAAAGGACCGACCCCCACCCAAGACATCCCACCGATTGGCAGACAAGCTGGGTAAAAAGATAGGCATGGTGTTCAGGGAGTTCAGCGGTCACTCGTTTGAGACCTTTGGCAAGCCTAAAGGGAGGGAGAGAAAGTACACATGGCGCGTGCAGCCACTCCCAAACCTGCCTGTACTGTCACAGATGGTAAGGGCTGTGACCCCTGAGGCGCCACAGCCCCAGAGCAGCGGCGTTGGTGGAGCAATGGGCCCGCTGACACGCGGGCTACACGACATGCATCTGTCTGAAGACCCTGAGGTCGTGCTGGATGCGCCTGAGGACCCTGACGCGCAAGCTGACAGCATGATGTGATTGCACTGCTTGTTGAATTGCATTTCTGTTCTGCTGAGACTGGACCACATGTTTTGTCATAGAATGCTGATTTGTTGAGACTGCCTTGCAGCTTGATCATCTGGTTTCATTGGTTTGGCAACAGCCAGCTGCTGTGACAGTTTGCATCAATGCAAAGTATGAAGGACGATGTACTACACAGATTGCAGATTCAATGAATGCAGATTGCCGTGACCCTAAATGCTGTCAAGAATGTAAGATTTGCCTCTGTTCTGCAAAGTACAGTATGACCTTCAAACACCTTCCTGCTGCCAGTGGCTGCGAGTGTTTGCAATGGTATACCGGAGACAACGGACTGACAGCTGCCAATACACTGGTGGCAGCGTCATTAAAGTTGATGTAGCCTTCAGAAGCAGCGCTGGCGAACCAACAGTGCAGGTGAAAGCCCAAGCAACTTTGTGTCTTTTGTCTGATGAAGAGGACTTGAAATGGAAATGGCGTATCGATTTTGCACCCTCTCCCACACTCAGAGGCGCCTGTATGTAAGCTTCTAGTCAAGACTTGCCTACTGGAGGTCACTTGCAGCATGGTCCATCAGTGTTTTGATCATCTGACCTTTGGTGGCGCCGCTTGACGGCAGGGCCTTGGTGAAGTGCTCCACTAGCCCTCCCAGCTCAGCCTTTGAGAGCTTCTGAAAGCGCCACATCTTGGCTGTCTTCAGCACCTGGGGGTCCATGAAGTCTGCAAGGCCCAAGCTTCCAGCTGACATTGATGAGCTGGGGCCCAACATGGCAGAGCTGCTGACTTCTGGGCTTGCAGCTCTGCTTGGGGTACCTGCACCAGCGGTAGCGTCGGACACACTGCCATTGGACAGGCTGTTTGCCTTCCCCAAAGCACTCGAGCGCCTTTGATACTTCTTGGAAATGCTCACAAAGGCGGGCGGGTTTGCAACAACCTTGCGCTGAGTCTCAATCAGAGCAGATGCAAGGGCCTGCTTCATGGCATCTCCAGTCACGTTGAATGATGACTCACGCTGGCGCAGAGTGGTGCAGAGCTCCTGAGCCACTTGGTTGATAACAGCTTCCTTCACAGCTTTGGTGTCGACAGTTACTGTGAAGGGAAGAATGTCTAGCGCCTCTTCCAAACCTGACATGCTGTTCATGATGCGCAGAGAGCAAGCACACAAGACTGGAAAATGCCAAGCTAGCCACAAGCTGGTTGCATGGCCTGACAAAGGACATGGTGAAAACAGGCATCGATTATTGGCAAGCTGGTTGCAAGCCTTCCGCAAAATCGACGCTGCATGCATGCCAAGAGGCACTTTGAGTTTGCAAGCTGCAAAATGACCACCAATGAGACAGAAGCTTATCAACAGCTGCAGCAACATTGCAAAAAATTGCACAACTACTCAACGCTGACTGGATGGACTGTACAAACAGGCAAGCAAGGTTTGCATTACCTGCATACCACCTCTGGCCTGCGCTTCCACGGCACAGCTGCAGTTGCAGTGCATGCATTCCGTCAGTTTGCCAGCACTCCTGCAGCAGAGAATGACAGTGATGATGAGGCTGATGAAAAGGAGGAGATCATAAGTATAGCAACAGGCCTTGATGGCATTGTTTGTCAGCTGCACAAACAGATGGCGACTTTGCAAACTTACAAAAAAGTGGCAGAGAATGATGCTGCAGAGGTGTCTCTACCTCTTCAACCCAAAATTGAGAACATGTATGACGCCTGCCCATACGTACACATAAACAGGGAAAGCCTTAAGTTGACACAACAAGACACGCTGCTGCAGAGGTCTACAAAGTTACGATGTCAGCTCCTTCTTGCAACGTGTGCTGTCTTCATCCAGAAGCTGTTGCACAGGTCAAGCTACACCTCGGGCTACAGGCAACATTGCATGTACACCCTGTTGCAAGAGCTGAGACGGACTGGGCCTGACAATCCAGCCTTGAGCATGCTGGTGGAGCCTTTGCTCCCACGGCCATGGAGGAAAGAGTTGGACCGGCAGAAGCTGCTCATGGGAGATGAGGACACTGACCTCTACTCAGCGGCGATTGCTCAGGAGGACATCCAACAGGCACCAGCAGAGGAAGGTGAGGACGTGGAGGATGGCTGGGTGGTGGTGGACACTCCAAGCTTGGTCAAGCTGACCGGGAGGATGCACATGATTTTGGAAGCTCTTGATCTGGTGCCTGTATACAAGAGACAACAGGTTGAAGAGGCTGTGGCAGACGCTGTAGAGAAAGGCCTGGATGCCATGCTGCTGTGCTGGCAGCGGCTTGAATGCAAGTATTCCCAGCACAAACATCATCAAACTTGGTTGCATGCATTAAAGCAAGCTTTGTCAGCTGATAAGCAAGATCAAGTTGTGGTTGCAAGCAAGCAAGCAGAAAAGGAGGGGGACCAGCTCTTGACAACCAGGCAAAGCAGCCAAAGAGGGCAATCTGCAGACTAGCTATCCCTAAACACAAGCAAGCTATAAATTTGCTGCAGGGATTTAGCGGTGTGCGCAGCTTCCTGTTTGGCCCTGCCACATTGTGAATGTTTTTGCAAATTGCCCATTTGACGCTGCCAAATTGTGAGTTTTGCAACAATGCAAGAAAATCAATTTGTGTAGAAAAACATATTTTGCATGCAATTTTGAAATGGTGCAATTTTGAAATTGAGCAATTTGCTGTTTGCTCAATTGCAGTATTCCTGGCAGAGAGTTGAGGGTTATCAAGCAGATACCACTTGAAACCTTTCTCATCTCAATGCAGACATGACGGCCACTGATCCAACCATTGCAGCAGTACTGCAGGCCAGCCACCTCAATGAAGAGACCAAGCGAGTTTACGCTAAGAACCTGTCAATGATACATGCAGCTGCTGGGTTCCATCCATTGCTCTTGGTGCTGACCAAACACCCACAAAAGGTCACGGAGTACATCACCAGGAAATACAGCGAGGTGGCAAGCCAGAAGACGATGCTTGTGAGCATAATGGCTGTCTACAGGCTTCTAGATCTTAAAATCAAGGCTCAGTCAAGCTATGCGCTGTACCTAGACTACTTTGACGAGCTGGACGCAATACTGAGAGAGCGCAGCAAGACCAACCTTCCAAGCAAGCGCCAAGCAGAAGGCTTTGTGACGCATGCTGAGCTGCAGCAGGTGAGAAGGGGCCTTCCAGCAGGCTCCAAGGAACGCCTGCTGTTGAGCTTCTACGGAGGTTGCATCCCACCTGTAAGGAACGACTTGCATTCAGCGTTCATTCACAGGCTGGCGTGCAAAGACGGTGAAGCTCAGGACGCAGTCATGAACAGCATTACTCCAAACTGTATCTTACTGCCCTATGACAACAAGAAGGAGGGGGTGCTGATACTTCGTGAGTTCAAGACACAAGACAAAGCCAACCCAAAGCTGTACAACAGAAGACTGGGAGCAGAGCTGTCGAACGAATTACGAGTTAGCTTGCAACAGCGTCCAAGAGACTTCCTCTTCACAGAGGCAAGGGGAAGCAAGCCATACACACATGGTGGCTTTCAGCAATTTGCTTCTCGCACTTTGAAAGCTCTCTTTGGTAAACCATGCACCCTGACCTTGCTCAGACACTCATATGTCTCTCACATGCTTGCACACGGCCAACTGAGCATCAAAGACAGGGAAGAACTGGCTCAAGATATGTGTCACAGCATCAACACTCAAGCACAGTACCAGTTTATTGGGCTTCCCAAACACACAATGGCTGCAAACTTGTAAAGGCAGAGAGTCGGCAGAGCAGCAGAAAACCAGTGGCATCCAGTCAACTATTCAAAATCTGCAAAATTGGTTCAGGTGCAATTTAATTGCAAATCAAATTTGAAAATACAAAAAATTGTATTTATTGAAATCTGGAAAAACAATTTTGATCAAAATATACAAAAATGATAATCAATTAAACTTTGAAATTACCAAAAAAAATGTCATGGATCATGGATTTATCAAAGATCATGGATCTTGCTGTATAAAAAGCTGGAACACCATATAGGGACACGCTACATAGAGCTGGTAACAAGCGCCTCTAGGACACACATAGACGCAAGCTGACTGCCGGCTGACTACCTGGGAGATCATCTGACTACCTCCAGCGCTCTGACAAAATCTCCAGAGTCCTGACTACCTCGAAGACCACCTGACTACCTCAAGGCGCTCTGACAGCAGCTCAAGACTTCGTGACTACCCCAACATAGTGACACTGTCTCTGGTCACCTGCTGGGTGCTTCTCAACACTGTCTGACGACTTCCAAAACTCAGACAGATCTATCGACCTCCTGACCAATCTCCAAAAGCTTCTGACAGGCTGTTGAGATCTTGTGAATACCTCTCAAGAGCTCTGACAACGCCTCAAACCCTGCTGGCTACCTCTCAGGACCACAACAAGGTTGCTCCATGCCCAGTCTGACGAGGGAGATTATTCATTTCAACAGGTGAAACTAAGCTATGTTCAGGACACACAATCTCACTGAGCTTTGTAGCTTGCAGGCACTCACCTGTTGCAGGCAAAGTCCCCTCCCAAGGAGCTGCTCAACAGCCCAACACCCTTGCAGCTGCTCTGCCCTGTAGCTGACTGTCAGCACCTGCTTGCCAAGCAGGCAACGCCATCTGCTTGCAGTTGCTCACACCTGCCTGCAAAGGATGGCACAGTGTGAAGAGATGCAGAAGCTGTTTGCTGTATCGACACGATACAATGGGCCAAACAGCGGCCGAGTGTCAGCTGATGATGATATGACTGAGGAGGAGATTCATGAAGCAGTACTCAGAAAAGAGTACACAGATAACAAAGCAAGCACACGCAAGGGTGACAACACGAGACTGAAGCGCTGGTACATTTACTGCCAAGAGAAGGGCTTTCCGGATCTGCACCCTTACCCTGCCACCAGAGTGGCTACATACTTGAAAGTGGACTTGCACAGAAACACCAACGCAGGCAACAAAGGCATTGGCAGCAACGTCCAAGATACACTCAACAGCTTGAGGAAGCTGGCTAGGATCCAAGGCTGTCCGATATTCACTGCCGTTGACATCAGCCTGATGACTGCTGTGATCAACACAGCTCACCGGGCAACACAGGCAAAAGCGTTGCAGACGCCCAATGATCACGACAAGTCAGCTCAAAACAGGCAGACGCTCACCAGTACAGATAAAGAGAACTTCCTTGCTGTCTGCGCTCGAGCTGCTCGTCTGCTGGGTGCAAGGGCTCAGGTCCTGGCTCAGCTTGAATTGCAAACAGGCTTCAGAGGGTGTGAAGCGATCCATGCTAGTTGGTTTGAAATGCAGCTGCAGATGCCAGATCAGCTCAGTCACATTGGGCCAGATGACTTCAAGGTTATTGGCATAGGCATCAACCAGGGCAAGACTAACAAGACTGGTGAAGTGAGATGGACCGGCTTTGCACAGCACGCATATGCTGAAGACGACTTGACAGCCTCCCTGGCTGAGCTGCTGTCCGTTGAAATCCATGACAACAATTGCAGACTGTTGGATATGATGCTTAGCAGAGACATGCGCTGGGATCAAATCCACATCCTCTTCTCAGGACAAACAGATAAGAGCCTCGAACAGCGGGTGGGCCAGTTAACAAGCTTACTGACCTCAGTGACAAAGCAGGTCCCAGATTGGGACAAGATCAAGAAGATGCATCTGTTCCGGAAGACCGTTGCTACTCAACTCAAGGTGCATGGAGCAGAGCGTGGGGCCAGCAACGACCACCTTGGATTGAGAACAGATGTGCAGGGAAGGCACTACAGCTGGGTAGACCTGCAGGCAGGTGACAAAACACATGCAATCTTGTCTGGGTTCACAAAGGGCGGAGACAGCTGGCGCCAACACCACCACGTGGGCAGAAGCGCAGTGCCACTGCCAAGCATGAGTTGGCTTCATGCTGTTCCTCGCTTGAAAGAGGCTCTGCAATTGCAAGATGAGCTGCCAAAGCGTGCTCAGGAGACGCTGGAGTGCTTACGGTTGTTTGCTGAGGCTTACTGGCAGTCTCTGCCAATCAGAGGCCTGAAGTACGGAGACGCCTACCTGGACAGGCAAGTCCCAGGGGTGCAGGAGGTGAGGAAGACCGCTGAGTACCGCCAGTTTGCAGAGCAGGTCATCCAAAAGGAAGCTGACAGCCTGCAGAGGCTTGGTCTGAAGGCCCCTCACTTGGCTCCATGGATGACCAGCACCAGTTGCACAGGCAGTCCTACATCTACAGCAGAGACAGCGTCTGGCTCTGCTGAGACAGAGTTGCGCCCAGCCAAAAGGCAGCGAACACAAGCAGAGACAGAATTACAAGCACAACTTGATGACCTTGAGAGCCAAAACAAACAGGCTGAGCTGAAGCTGAAGATACAGCAGCAGCTTGTGTATCAAAAGGCACTCCAGCTGCAGATGGACGAGCAGACACAAGTGCCAAGAACATTGGCTGCATCACAGCAAGTAGCAACGCCAATGTTTTGGAGCCTTACACAGCAGCCTGGCCAAACAACAGCGGCGCTCATTGCACCGCCCTTCTTACCCCATGGTGTTCATGCAACGACTGCTGCAGGACCGGTGCCTCTCCTGGAGGGTAGCATAGAGCCTCCTATGGAAAGCAACAGGATCTCAGGACAGCCAGCCAAGACAAAGGCACAGCTACACAATCCTGACTTCTTTCAAAGCAAGACAATCGCTGGGAGATACAGTGAGTGGGCTGATGATGGCGTAGTGAGCAGCATCAAGAGCCGTCTTGTGCCAACAAACAGAGGAATGGGACTTCCTAGGGCAGGCCATACTCGCAGAGCAACAGATAACCTCAGGAGAAACCGAAACTTGCCTGAAGCGATTGACAAGCTGATAGAAAGGGGTCTGACGAGGCCGGCAGCGCTTGAACTGGTGACGAAGGTGGTTTCGGAGTTTGGTGGCCTGGACAGCATATCTCAGCAAAGTCTTGCGTTCCACGAACTGGCACACAAGACTCCTGGTGATGCTGGAACCAAACTCCTGGGAAAGACAGGAAAGACTGTTCTGGAATTTGAATTGGCGTTCGAGGGTGCATTCGAGCGTGCTTTGAACCCACAAGTGACACCATTGGAGGACACCTGCTGTGGGTTTTAGGGTTTCGTCCGGTGCCCCGGCTCAGCTAGGACGCTAGCGGTAGGCTAGTCTCACAGGCCCGAACGCAGCTGAGGTTTTCTGTTGAAGTCCCTGGGCCTCTTCCACAATAAGTTTTGCAGATTTCGGCTTGCCCGGACTGTACCAATTTCTTACGATGCGAGCAGGTGAGGTGACCCTCGAGCTTCCCCAGTAGAGATGGTACAAAACCTTGCTCTATTGTTGTTGACAGCAGTCCGTGAATTGATACGAACATTCCCGCACGATTTGCTGCAGCTGCATATTATGCCTGCTGTGTGCGTTGTTGCTGACCTGGTTTCCAGACCTGCTATGCAAATTCTGATACTATAGCAACCTCTGGTAGATATTTGCTCGTCGAGCATGCTTTGGGAATAAGGTGCATGACGCAGCCCTAGCTCGATATTGCTGCAGAGCAGCAGGGCAGGGCTGCCTTGCTACAGTCACAGCCAGGACTAAGTCTAGGCAGGGGCTGCACAGTGCTTTGCTCGTACAGGAAGGGCGGATGACAGACACGTCAACAATTACTGATCTCTAAGCCGTTCAGTACATCTGGAAAGGACAGACTGGCTCACAGGCAGGCCTTGTTGTAGGATTTTTTGGGACGTGCACTTGAGCCCTAGACAAGTTCTGTGCTGTGCTGTACTTTCAATACTGTCTGTGGCATGCAGAGAGATGCCATGGATCAGAGTTGTGGTGGGGAGGGAAGAAGGGCTAATGGAAGTACCAGCAGCATCTTCGCTGGTCCGAGTTGTGGAGGGATTGCAGCGTCAGTTGGAGACAGGTGGCGCTAGTCCTCAATTTGTGGTGCTCATGAATGAGTCCACCAGGCTGAACAGCCTTTCAGATAGAAATGTTGGACCGCAAGACTGGACTCTTGTCTTAGAGTCAGATTCACTGGAGGCTCGCATGACAAGACTGGAGGAGAAAGTCACAGACTTGCAGGCTGACGCCATCGTGTTTGGGGAGCCATTTGTGAAAAATGTTGCAACACAAGCCCTTCTGTTTGCTGCTGGTCAGCAGCCCAGAAGCCCTCCCCCTCCAAGATACTTTACCAGCATGAAGGCCGCTCGTGACATGCGACTTACTAGCTTTGTTCAAGAGCTAGATCAACCAGGGATTACAGATGATGTCTTTGCGAGCATGGCAGATGGCATAATGACTGGTCGCAACAACATTGTTCACTTTGATTCTGTGCAGGCACTTGACGCTGAGGTTTTCAAGTGTATCAGTCTCTTTGCACGCCACAAAGAGCTTGAACGATCATGCACAAGAGAGTATATTATTCTTAACAATTACAGTCTATTGAAAAGGAAGTTTGGTATCTGCTGAGATTTGTAGGCAGTGTTTACTTACCCAAGAAGTATGTTATTGTTACCTGCATTTGTCATAAATTTCAGGATTGGTATTACTGCATGACCTCAACATGGGACCTGGGAGAAGTATACAGCGCACGTTATGCATTGTAGTACATGATGCAGGACTAGAAATCCTTAGTCACCATGGACATCAGAATTCTGCATTGCACTGCTGCTATAGCCCAATGCAAACCCACCTTCAGCAGGGAACAGTCTGAAGCTGATTGTGAACAGCAAAAAGAAAATGTGACAGTTTTAAGTTGCAACTGATGACATTGCAATTCCAAGCTGCTACAAGTCACAAAAGTTGAATTTCTGCTGACATTTGCAACATGATGGCCTCCGTGCAGCGCATGTCAAGGTGCCATGACAGAAAGGGGACACAATTCGAAGACAACAAGCTTGATGTTCCTTGAGCAAACAGCTTCTGCAGCTTTGAAAGGGGCCTAATATATTTGTTACACAGATTATGCCGCGAGCTTATCCTGTGTTTTTCCCGTTCAACAGAAATCAAATCAACTGTAAAATCAAATAACACAATCACCTGCTGATGCTCAAAGGACAGTCCCTGGAAAGACAGGAGATGGGTGTCAAATCGGCTGTTAACAGAGGAATGAAGATAGAAGTGATACACATGGGTTGTTGATAGCTAGCTCACTCCGGCCGAACCGTCCCTGTGCAGTCTTCATCAAGCAGTAGGGCAAATGTGACACTCCTGTCGAGCTCAAGCTCCATCGTGCACTTCAAGCTTTCGCACGCCGCTGCTGCAATAACCAGCCTGACTGGTCTGGGAATTGCCCTCCGATAAAAACTGACAAAGTTGAAACTCTGCGTGAACCAATAAGACGAAGGAACAAGTGAGACTGCTCTAGACTGACGCACTGACAAGTGCCGTAGTTGTCGTGGGCAGATCAGGAGTCGCCCCATCTCTTCCGTACAGCTCCGTCGCTGACCACCGCTCCGGCAAATATACTTCCGGTGGTCACGTGACTGGGAATTTCCGGTCAAACCGGCTGGAATCTGGTCAAAGCGGCTGAGGAGAAATTTCCCTATAAAGTTTCAACTTGGGTGCCGTAGCCTCAGATTTAGACTCCAGTCTCCGTTTGGAAGATGTTGCTTCAGGCTTGCAATGCTTGCTGGTCAGCGCTTCAACAGCATGCGAGACTGACGGGGCAAACGATCACTCATGCCAGGCTTGCCAGTATTCTCGGTGCAAGATTTGTCCGTGGAGCAAATCGAACAATACGAGCAGAGCAAATCTGCTGACATAGCTGCAAGGTAATGGCGTTACCTGTTCGCTTGCTGAAGTTGCTGCCAAACTTAGTTTACTTCTTGTTGTTATGTGGTGCAGAGATATAGCAGAAAGCCTTGGACTCGAGGACTACCAGCACGATGCTGCGACTGCTGTGTGTGTGGACTATGTCAGCTATGCTCTGAAGTGAGGAATTGATTGTATGCACAGTCAGACTGGCTCATGACTTGCAGCAAGCGTGTCTGACACCTTTGCATGCGCAGTTTTGCGAGAGAGGCCAGTTTCTCCAATAAACAGTCTGAAAAGCTTTTGAGTTTTGCTCAGCTTTTGCTCAAAGCAACTGCAGGTAAGCCAACAACTTAGGTCGATGCAACACACTCTACTGCATGCAGACAGCTTCTGAAAGCATACTGACTGACAGATGTGACATCCAAGTGCAGAGGGACAATCTGTAGAAGACTTGCATACCACCTTGAAGCAACAACTACAGAGTCAGGTCAACTGCTCTTGACATTGCCCTGTTCTTTGGAAGGCATATCACGCTTGGCTCTCATTGGCATATTTTCCCATGCTAGTCAGGAATTTACAGTCAATGGGGCCAGCTAGCCCATTTGACTATATTACTGTCTTGCAGGAGGCCAGCATATTCCTACCCAAGCAGATTGCACAAGTTGCTCAATTCTTTGGTCAGGGATTGTTTGCCCATTACAAGTTGTACAATTTTCTACTCACCCAGCCCCAAGCACACACTGAGCATGAGGTCTCTCTGCAGGTGCTTTCATTTCTTGTGCAGAGTCCTTAAGTGGCTTGTATGATCTTATGATTGCTTCACGGGCTTGAGAAGATGTCTGGGCTTTAAATCAAAATAAGTCGTTGACGTCCTGGCTGATCAGTCATGAATGGATCTGCTTAGTCAACCCCAACTGAATGACGTGTTAGACCATTCGACCTGCTTACTTAGAATATGTCAATGTCAAAACGTTTGTCAAAGTTTTACTTTTGGCTGAGTGTCCCCTGCTGCAGGTGGAGACAGCAAAAGTGCAGCCGCTGAAAGATGCTTTGAGTGAGGAGCAGTGGAGGCAGTACAATGCTGACCTGGCTTCAGAAGCAGAGGCTCGCAAGCAGGCAGAGGAGGCAGCTGAGCAGGGGCGCCAGCTGGCAGAGGCTCAAGCTGCTGAGCAGCGTGCAGCAGAGGAAGCAGAAGCAGAGCGCCAGTCCAAGCTGACCAAAGTTCGTCACCACAAGCACTGCCTGCACTCACACTTGCACTTGCACTTGCATTTTGTGTTACCATGAACAGGGTGACGGCAACCTGTTTGAGACAGACTGCACACAGTAGCTTTGCTTGCATAACAGAAGTCACCTGCAGAGCTGAAGTTGTTCAAGAATAAGATGTAGCATGACGTAATGGTCACATGCCACAATACGGGTATGCAATAGCCACAAGATCACAGCTCAACACCACAAAACCTATACATGAGCGTGTTGGCTTGAGAAGTCATGTTGTAGCTTGTGTTGTAGCCTGTGCAAACATTGGAGGAGGCAGTAGAGCAGGCTGTGGCACAGCGAGTGGAAGCAGAGCGCAAAATTCTTGAGTCTGAGTATCATCAAAGGGAGGTTGCTTTGTTGGATACTGTCGCCCGCCTTGAAGCCAGCTTAGCAGCAGCACCTCCTGCCAAGAAGAAGTAATTTGTGTTTCTGAAGCTGATGATAATATTGGTGTTGGGATTTGTACCAGGTGCAGCGCTTCACAGGATTTAGCAGCTCCATGTTGCAGGCATCACGAGCAGCACAGAGCATTACAATTTGGTATCATGGCAATGTCAGATCAGAATGTTTATACAAACAGTTACAGCTGCAGCAATCAAAGGAAGTAGCTATAAAACAACACTACATAACTTACTGTATGCAGCATGTGTACTGAACGTACCCAACTTAGCCACTTTGATTAGGTCTGCACTGCTTGTAGCACCAGATAAGGAAATGTACGATGAGCAACCTGGGTTTGTGAATTTATTATATGTGCTCATTGCCTCAGATAGTTCTGAATTCATGAAGGCATGCATGCATATGCCACGTGGCTTGCTCACAATGTCATATCTCATGTGTGACATTGTTTATTCATACCTTTCCCTGGCTAAATCTGATTAAACAAGACTTGCTTAGAACTAAGCTTGCACGTGATGGATGTTGGGAAAGGCAATGGGTGCAGGGACGTGAGCAAAGTAGGCTGCACTGTAACCAGCTCCTTTTCTGATCATGACCCTGACCACACTAAGTCTTGCAAAGCTCTCTGAGTGTTACACTGATGTTCAATGCCACTTGCTTGCTTGTGAGACTTACTACTGCTGCGTTGTTGAGGGGCACCTCCGCTTACAGGACCAGCTGAGAACCACTCTAGAAATCTGCTATAGCCTGGCATAACTGTGACCCAGCATCAGTATAATGTACTGAGGTTGTGCTGATGTTGCCGTGGTGCAGGAGCATCAGCTCTCCGGTGGTGCTAGATGTTACCACCGGTGCATTTGCTTGTGCATACTGACAAAGCAATGAAACACATAAAAAGATACGACATCGTCCTGTTCAACAATATAAGCCTGCTTGAGGAATGGCAGTGATTGTCATTGTATCAGCTTTTGCAATAAGCTCATCAGGACCTTGCAAGGGAGAACTGTTACAAATAAGTGTCAATCTTGGGACGTCTAAAGCCTTGGCTTGCAAACTTGGTCAAGCCTCATGCAAGGCCACGCTGAGTCAGTCTGTTGTTCAAAATTGGGATACTGAAGTACACATCAATGTACGACTGTGCATACGTCTGGGTCACTATTGTTGGCCTAAGATGTACTTGGGTCCTGGACTGGCCAATCAACTGCGGCAGTGACATTTTTAGACAAGCTGCTGCAGCAGCAGCGACAAGTTGCTGGCATTTGCATCAAATGGCTAGTCTCAATAACAGCTGACAAAGCATGACCCATGCATTGATATCACGCTGGGCACAATTTGCTGTTGTCAGTGTATACCTAGTCAGTCAGCTGTTGATTGACAGCAATGTGAAGCATGTGCTGCATTCCTATGCACACCAGCTAGAATAGAACAGACTGACCAGCCAAGCATATGTCTTCACGGACACCAGAGAACTCAACTTGTCTGGGGTACCCCTCAGTTGCATCATAGTGCCTGTGCCACATGACAGGCAGCACACGCGTCAAGCAGCCATGATTCTGCTCTCTGAACGCTTTCTTTCGCGACCTTGCCATTCTAGCCAGGTGCACAGCTGCCTCATACCCTGCATACCCCCCAGGTAGTGCCACTGTGCAGCCTGAAAATGCACCTGCAGGCAAATGAGCATAGTTGCATTGATGTTGTAGCACAAGTTGTTCTTCTGATCACAATTGGGCTAACAAATAATGAGAACCGATTGCTGCTGTCATGCACCCTGCAGCCATCAGGCTGTAATACAGACCAAGAAGCTGACACTGGCAACCTATGACTCATTCCCTTCTGAATGAGTAAACAAATGAATAAGTGAATGGCGGAATGAACGAATGTGTGCGTGGACGAGTAGTACAACCTGAATACAAAATCATGTACGCGTCGTCATGTGCATGTGCATGTGCATAATGAATGGCTTGCAAATACTCTATGTTCAAGCCGAGGTATCCTTGGACATTTACTTTGCTGTTAGCAGCAGCATTTTGCAGTTTAGTGTTTGACAGAGCAAAAACTGTACCTTCTGTGGGATCATCGCCAGTGAAGGAGGTGAGTATGAGTGTGTTGGGTGGGAGGGCATGAGCCATGCGCATGGCGCGTTGCAAGTTCTGATACCCAGCTGGACCTGGTAACACCTCATAGGTGTGATCCTGTCCCAGCAAAGTAAGCTGCAGGATGGCTGTGTCGCTCATACCACAGGCTGGGGTGAAGACCCTCTGCCAGTCAGGAAGAGTGCAATGGCAGAAATCACATACAGTTTCCTTCCTGCAGATTACACGGCATGCACCTGTTGTTGTAGTGTTGTAGCATCCTGAGCTGCCGAGCTGCAATGCCAAAACTTACCTGGTTCCAACTTGATAAAGCTGCCACTTAGCCAAGCATAATGCATGTGTAGACCTTGGGCATCTGCATGCCCGCAGTAGGACGTCATCTGCTCTGACGCCATCCAAACAGATCCAGCATGTAGATGGCTCCTGCAAACATGCGAGCTCAATTGTTTTGAGCATTAACAATGTGAGGAAGCTACAACAATCTTGAATGGTTGGTGAACCTGAGAAGCGTACAAACATCCAACAACAGCAGATTTTCTGCAGCAGCTGCAATGGACACAAAATTAGCCAGATGGGTACTTTGCTGTTGTCAACTGACATCTAGCAGACCTACCTCATCATGCGCTAGTCTGGCAGGCGTTGCTTTCAACAGGGGACAGCTACGTGAGGGTGGATGATGACTGCCGGCTTCAACATATGCTTGCAAGTGTCGCAAGATTGGCCATGCTGCTGCATGCATGTTGAACCAGCTCTGCGGTGCAAAAGGAGACACTTCACAATGCAACAAGATGTTGCACCTCAACGTGAAGATGTTGGCAATATGATTGCAACATGCAGAGTGACAAAACAGAAGTAGGGATGTGCTGCTTTGCGTACTTATGAGCATCACTCAAACAGACAGCATGTGTCTGAGGCACCTGTCTCAGACACAAGCTGCTGTCCTTGCTGTTTTGCATCAGCTGACTCAATGATTTGGCTTGATTCTACAACCTGAGAGTAATGCAAATTGACACTAGAGCAAACGGCACGTGCCACATGTGACAATTTGATGCAGCCCCCATGCATATTTGCACAAATGCCAGGCATGCGCTGTCCTTTGCTATAGTGGATGTCAAGCCTGCCTGACAAGAGACAGGCATTCACCATAAGCACTAGTCTGAAAACCTGCCTGTGTAGCCTCGATCCTCTTTGCATAGAGCCCTGCCTCAAGTGGCCAGACATCTGTACGATACCATGCCGCCAGCAAGACGCTTATCTGTGCACTTTCCTCCAGGGACCCATCCTGCCTTTCACAAAGGGCTGCCTGGCAGATACGTCGCACCATACCAGCAGGATCATCTTTGATGCAGACATTGTGGCTGGTCAACAGCCTCTGCATTACCTCAGATGCCAGACCTGCATGCATATCAGCAATTTGAGGCATGTCCATATGGTGCAAATGCAGTTTATCTCTATCATGGAACAAGTGCTCAGCATGAAGAGCACAATTTGCAGCCGCTCTGTTGAGCAGGCTGCAAGAGCATTGTTACTGGATGTCTCATCGGTTGTAAAATTCTCCCTCTGTTATGTGAGCAGCGAGTCAGTGCACAGGCCATGATTGCATGTATGCACTCAAAAGAGCAGCAACCATGATGTTGCAAAATCCTGGTTTTCCACTATATTGCATAATTCACGCTGCAACGCATAATTGCAGCAAGCACACAACAATACCTGTTGACACGAGCACCGGCATGTCAGCAGTCTTCAAGTAGCCTAGTGGCTGTTGGCTTTCATAGAGCTGAGACATGTTGACTGTCAGCATCAGCAAGACCCCTCCAAGTTTGTGTGTGCAGTAGTGTACAGTGTGTGTGCAGTAAGTTTGGGTGTGCAGTAGTGTACAGTGTGTGTGCAGTAAGTGCTTGCTAATACTTACGCAATGACTTGAAAACAATGCTTGAGAGCGATGAGGCAAAATCAATGCCATTGTCTATCACTCTGACTGCTGGCTGCTGCGTGCTTTGTTCGCCCACAAACCTGGCTGTCAGTATTGCCAGGGCGTTGATGGCAGCTGTGACCAAGGTCTCATGCGCTTCAATCCCTACGCATTCCATGGTCAGCACAGTGCGTCCTATGCAACTGTTGTACATGGCCATGGCATCCTCAACATCTACAACACCCAAAGCCTTGGCTAGAAGACACAACATGATGGACGACACCCTGGGATATGATTTGTGAGGGAGTATCATGACCGAGGTGCTGATCCTCAGCAAATTGCACACATCTTTTGGGGTCAGACCTGAAGGCAGCACCAAAACAAAACACGTGATTGGGGCAGCACAGAGCAGCTCAATGAGACTGTAGAATGCTAGATGGCACTGCACGCCCTGTATCCAACAAGACACATACCTGTATCACACGGCCGTTTCAGAGCGCAGTCCAGAGCTTGCAATGCTTCAGTCAGCTTGTCTGGAACAAACTGACTGAGATGAGGAGCCAGCGGTACATTCAGCTCATCACAAAACAGTGTCTGCACTGCATATGCAGGCACTCTGGCAGCCAGCAGCATTGCCAGTAGGTGAATTGCTTGACTGTGACACTCAGGATTTAGCTGACTCAGGCATGTTTTGATACATGGAAACGCACCTGCAACATGACACACAATGTTAGCAGAATGATCCGAAGGTTTGGCCTTGACAACGAAAGGTAGCTATTGTAGAGCATACTGACTTACCCATGCCCAAACAAGTTTCTTGAAGCTCAGGGTACCTACACAAGAAGGTGGTGACCACGTCCAGCAGTTTTGCTCTTGCCACTTGGTGGCAGTGATCATGACACTCACATATGAAGGAACTAGTTGCAAACAGCTGAATAGATCCAAACAAAAGCTCTAGCACCTGGTGCATGTGCACCTCTTCAACAGCTTCCAAGCAGTCAAGAACATTAGGCAGAAAATGCAACAAAGCGGCTGCTGGTGCTTTGCAGTGACAGTCATAGGAACAACATGGGACAGCCGCAGTGACGTCGAATGCTAGTTGGACACTGGAGTTAACGCTGCAGCAGATACTGCATTACACCTGTGCATGCAGCCTCTTCAGATTGGCTGATTGCTCTAATCGTGGGAGGTGCCTGGAAACATCAAGGTATTTCTCAACAGTGGCTGCTGTATTGATTTGGACCTTCTTACCTATATCTGCAGAAGGCGTGCCTGCAGCTGACAATGCTTGCATCTGGCCCTTCCTGAAGCCATGGCTACTTTCTCCAGCATATAAGGCAGCTTGCTCTAAGTGATGCCTCATACGTTTCCCTATATCTGAGGCACTCATGCAGCTGTCTTTGAATTGCCTCCTGTCAGCTGTGAGGGGGCTAAACAGGAATGCTGAGCCTGGTGCATTGTCAGGCATTCTGTGCTTCAGGTAGGCAGGCAAGCGCCCCAGGAAACTGGGTGCAGTGCCATCACCAGCTGTCAGCACAAAAGGCCCTGACCTGCGCCCTTTGACTGACTTTGTCCCATTGGGCCTGAGGGTCAACAAGCTGCCCATTGGCAAGGGACTGCGCAGGGGCAGCTTGAGGCTCTGTCCATCTGGCTGAAAGAAATCTGACAGGGTCACTCCTCCACAATTCTTTCCTCTCATGGAGGTCTCCCACATCAGCAAGGCGAGCAGGGCATCACGCTCCACCACAGGCCTTGCCAGAGTAGGGGGCTGCTGGGCACCAAGTTGTCCAAGTACTCCACAAGGTGATGGACTTTATCCACACTGATGGGCACAGCTGATCCCTCAAGGTAGCCTGATCGCCAGGCCCCTAGTCTGTATCCCTTGCGGTAGCTGCTCACCAGGCTAGACTGGATGGGATTGCCGCTGGGGGTCTCAGGGGTCCAGGAAGTAACCCCTTCCAATCAGGCTGAATCCAGTGGACATGCTGGACAGGCACTGGTTGACCCCACTGGGTGAGCTTATGAGGCTGCCATCAGGCAAGGTGGTACCAGCATGCGCCTCCAGCCAATGGTCTTGCAGGAACGCGATCAAGTCAGCTGGAGTGCAGGTCATCAGAGACTTCTCCCATTGGGTGGGCAGCTGGCTGAGCCATTGACTGAGCTTCTGCATTGTTTTGTCACAGCGCTGGATAGTGTTAACCTCTCATGCTTGAGAAGTGGTAGCTTGGGCACTATGCAGAGCGTTTTGGTACATCTGCTGGGCTGCCCAGGGATCCAGCTGCTTTGCTGGGGCTGTTTGAGCATGTAGGCTATACTGCCACAGATTGATGACTGGCAGAAGCTGATCAAACTGGCAGAAGCTGGCTGGGAGGCTTGTAGGCATGATTGCATTGGAGCCATTTGATAGCCGGGAAGCAGACTCAACTGAAGGCGCCCTGAAGGGCATGGGTGTTAGTTAGTTACACATTGCCTAACCAGTTGAATCTGAGCCCATCTGATTTAGACTCTGCATTATGATTACTCCTTCATAGGCCATTATGTCACTGTGAATGATTGAAAATGCTGAGTCCAACTCAGGCCATACACATATGAGCTCAGGATGGCAGACATTTGTAATAATGTACTACACTGAGCATTCCAGTAACGGATGCCGTCACTATACACCATCTCAACGGACCGACAACGTGACCACAGGTGTTAAACAGCGTCAGCAAAAATCACTCTACAGTGTCGTGATTCCTATTAGGAAGCCATATGATGAACACGCTGTGCACAACTGCTGCACAGATTGCTTGACGGTTACACACTGTCGTTACAGTCAGAATGAACCTATCTACCTCACAGGACAGGTAATGGGACCAGCTGCAGCTGTGACTCAGATTAGCTTGAAGCATATCAATAAGCTACTGGATGAATCCTCATGGGATCATCCTGACTCTTCATACAATGAATCTTGGGAGTATGCTAGCTGATGTGACGACACTGCAGCAGGCTAGTGGTTGCACTGTGACGCGTACAGGCGTCACTATGCAACCAAGTGAATAATACACCGTCAAAAACACTATATAGTGTGTCCTCATTTAGCACCTTACAATCTGAGGTTTGGAGCCCGGTCGTCACTAGTGCAGTACTCAATTGCAGAACTGCACTCAACTCATGAGTTCATCAAGCAAAAGGACTGGGCGATGTTGCTGCCCATCTATCTATGCATGGCGGCACATGATGCGTGACATCTGAGCACAAGTCATGTCTTGATCACAAAGGCACCCTTTGTAGGTGCCGCTGGCATTTTCAGTTCTGCTGGACCCCAGAATAATTACAGCAGCATGCATGAAGCAAACAAGCTGTGGCAGATTTATGTGTTGCCCCCACAGGCAATAAGGCCCTGAAGACCAAGAGAGGAGATCCTGATGGCTGCACATGCATGCCATTGTTGTAAACACGACTGATGTCAACGAGAAACAAGGGTGCACCAATGTGCTCACCAGGTAGACTGTTTTCTTGAACAGTGTCTCTCACAGATTCCAAAGGTGAAATGACACGCATGCACCTGTCTTTTACCTCCTTCGCATATCAATGGAGTGGGTCGGACATTGATGTCGACAAATACATCATCCCAGCTTGAAGTGCCTCTGAAAGCCACAACAAGGCCAAGACCCTCAACTTGCCAAACGCCGTACTGTTGGGGTGACTGTAGCTGCTGGTCCTGGGAAGCTTCCCTGCACAACATCAGCCCAATAGGTTTTTGCTGTAAAGCAAAGGAACTCAGCTGTTGCTGTGACGCTTGACAGGTTTGACAGTGTGCACATGTGATCATTGCAGTTGCCAGAAGTTGTTGACCTGAAGTGCAGCAGCTTGCAGGCTACCGATCTTCTATTGGCGAAATTGCCAAGCAGAGGAAGGTCGACGTGGGTCTGTTGCTGAACATCAGCAGTGTGTAATACATACACAAGGTGTGACAGCTCCACCAGGACCGCGCTGATGCGTAGAAGGGAAAGGCTCTGCTCCACAGGAGCTAGGTCAAAGGCAACATCTGCTGCTTTGTCGTAAACATAGGAGGACAGTCGTGCAACAGTAGATGAGGAGCTAGCTGAGGTGCTGCTGGATGTTGCTTCTGAAGCATCGGAAGCATCTGGTGAAGCTGAAGTAGGTCTGGTCAAGTACTGCCACATTCTAGGGTGCAGGTTTTCCGCAGGCTTTCTGTTCGAAAATCAAACGTCTTCCTTGCAGAGGCCGCAGGTCTTCAGGCAGTTAGAGCCGATGTAACCTGAAGATGCATGAGATCGGCCAAGGTGGTTGTACGAGGAAACCACTCAGGACAAGTTATGCTTGCCTACCTGTTCTGCACATGTTGCTCTTCAGGTACTCACGGTAGACGCCTTCTCCTCAAAGATCGCTGCAGCGACCTTCTGCTCTTTCAACGTAATTGATGAATGCGTTTTGCCGTGGCGCGTTTGCAGATGTCGAGACGCTGCAGCTGAGCAAGATCACCAATACTATGCAGCTCAGTGTCATGCCTCAGCACTCAGCATTGCTGGGCAGCAGGAAGGGTACTGAACAATGCAACAGATGCGGACACACGAGATGTTGCTGACGCGAATCAACGAGGTGCAAGAAAGATGAAGCTAACGAGAGCTAGCCTAAACCCTAGATTTTAAACTGCTCATCGATTAGGGCAAGCTTCCTGTTTAGTGCCTGGGCTGTCGCCACAGAGGGCTTCGGCACCTAGGCCAGCAGGACAGGTCCGCAGCATGGGTGACCGGCAGAACGGAGCTGTCCGTGGCAGAGGAGCTGGAGGACGCGGGCGCACCAGGATGCGCATGGACGACCCCGCTTTCAATCCTGGCAAGCGAAAGCGAGAAGAGGAAGGAGACCCTGTGCTGCATTTATTGTCTCTAGTGCTGAGGATAGGTGACAGACTTCGAGTAAGTTTCCTCAACCAGTTTCTACGGTCAGCTCCGGCGTGCTGGCGAGTATCCAGTTTCATGTGTGACTGATCTCAGAAAGACACTCGGCCAGTTGAAGAAGAGATAGATGAGGTAGCTAAGCGCACCAGGAGAGATGTAGCCAGTAGACCAGAGCAGGTGAGGCCGCAACATGCAACATTTCTTGCAGCTCTGTATGCGAGATTGCCAGCCCCTCTGATCACTCAAGCTTGGTTGGTGTTCAGGTCATACAGACAATATTGGACTGCTCTGTGGAGGTGGCAACCAAATGTGGCATATATGCAACACTAGTAGGTATGTTACTTGTAATGTACTGTACTGAAACGCATGTTGCTGCTAAACAAGACTGCCCATTCGCCCGCTTGCGGTTCTTATCTGTTTGCTGCTGCAGGGCTGTGGCATGCTGATGAGGAGATAATTGTCACTGCATTGTTAAACAAAGCATGTGAGGGCCTAAACGAGGCGCTGACCACAGGAGACCGCTACCGTGCACGCCTGCTGCTTCGGCTGCTTGCTGCATTGACCACCACCAATGTGGTATCGATGCAGTCAATGTTCAGCATGCTGAATTCTATGGTCACAGCTGCTATGCAAGCACTTGAACAGGGTGAGACAGTTTGGCCCAGTCATTTCTGCTACATTGTTTGTTCTCAGCCCTACCCTGCATGCTGTGAAGCACGCAAGCAGTACTCTGCAGGCAATGCAGCACAAACAGCGCCTGCTGTATCATCAACAGCATGGTGATACACACACACTTTTATTGTCGTAGGTGACAAAACAGAAGCTAGCCGGCGCTTGCAGCCGTACACCGATTACCTGGTATACTCAGCAGTGATTGCTCTGCCTTGGCTGGCTCCCGAGCTACAGCACCTTGAAAGTGATCCAGAAGGACTGACTACGTTCTCCAGCAGTGTAGAGCAGTATCTCGGCATCAGGCCACGAGCCGCACAGGATGCCCTGAACCCCTTCCCAGTAGCTAATGGGGATGACAATGTGGCATCCCTGGGTGACGGGGGTGGTGCTTCCTTTCTGCCTCAGGTGTGTTGCCCATAGGTGCAGCAAGATGCCATGTGAATGCTGCATTATACTGTAATGCACCAAAATAACTTGGTCAAACTGTGTGTGGTTGAGGTTTGTCTGCGTGAAATTGGCACAACTTTAAAATGCTGCTGCTATTGCAGTTGTGGCAGTACACACTGGAGCTGAAGGATAATCATTGGAATCTGCTTGGAGTGCCCTCTTACAGTCAATTCTTTGAAGCTCAGCTGGCCGCATGCAAGCCCCTGGAGCTGCCTGAACTGACTGTACCCTTGCATCCTCCTGGCGTCGCACCCAGCCTACCACTTTCGGAGGTACGACACCTTGCTACCTTTAGCTCTACTGCATTTCATAGCCAACACAGACAAGTGGGTTTACTATCCTGCTGGCGCGATTTCTCAACTTGTGGTGCAGTGCATTTGTTGACACAGTCATGCAGCTTTACGTCATGATGGTGATTGTCGTCGTGAACAGGCTGATACAGCATCATGATGCACTCCTTGGTATATTGTGGGTGTGGACCTTACATGTTGATTGCAGGCTGCAGCAGCTGTCCTGAAAGCTTACCCTTCTCGGGGCTCACTGAACCTCCAGCTGTCCGTCAACAAGCAATTGGTCACTTCCCTGATTTCTGGCATTGACCGCATTGTAGCTCAGGAGTATGTTATAGACACAATCCACTACTTTGATGGCGACAACAATGAACTGGCTAGAAGACTTGGCATAGGTGAGTTACTGTCGCTGAGGATTTATCAACCTGCCTCCGGGGGTGTAACGTGTATCTCAGTTGCTGTGCAAGTTTTGGCCTTGCAACACATCAGGTCTGCATGCATGTTGAGCTTGTCAGATTCACCATGTCTACATGTGGGTATGGCGGGATGTGCAATGCATACTCATTGTTGCTTCCTGCTTGTGCTCCAGCAGTTGGACACTGCTCATGCAAGCAAATTGACTGCTGTTGACTGCAGCTCTTCCATTCCCTGATATCCCAGATCCAAAGATCTTGGCGGCAGTGGTCCAGGAAACCATTTTTTCTCAGCTCCTGCGCCTTCCAGAGAGCGAGCTTGGTGTTCTGGCATATGCCAAGGTCACGGTGAGCTACCTGCTGATTCCAACCTAGTGGCAAGAACCCCTCTTTGCAAGTGTTGGGAGCATCCTTGCCCTCCTGATGATGACTCTCATAGCTATGTACTCATATTTCTTGCCATAGCATTGCTTCTAGAGTGTGAACTAATTGCATACAGGTGTGATGCTGACCATGTATGGCTGACCTTTCTCTGACAATACTCTGTCTGCTGCAGACGAATCTGTGCAAGCTCAGTGCCGACTTCGCTCAGCCGATAGGAGGCTGCCTGAAAGCATTGAAGGAAGGTATGGGAAGCACTGACCCAGACATTGCCCTATGTGTGGCAGAGTGGCTTGCACTGCACATCAACAATCACGACTTCATTTGGAGCTGGCATAGATGGGAGAATGTGCTGGATCTGCCGCCCTATGATCCTACCAGGTATACTTGAATTGTGCACCTTGCTCAGGCCATACTGTTGCGCGCAGGCTCTGCAGCATTGGGACTGCTATTACTTGGCAGATGCCAAACTGGTCTGCACTTTTTTGTTGATGCCTCAATACACATGTCCATTGTCGTTGTGCAATCTGCTGCAGTCCCACAATAGCGTCTGTCTTCAACATATGACAAGACTCCTGTGCAGAAGCTGTATGATGCATGGCATTCTCACGCAGGCATTTTGTGGCGACGGCCCTGGAGCGCACCATGCGACTGTCCTTCAGAGAGTTCCACCTGCAGTTTGACCCCACGCTCAGGAGGGAACGTGTCCCAGAAGCCATGTTTGAGTTGTTGGGGCCCACCCCTTCAGCCAGGCCAGTCTTTGAAGGACCCCCAGAAACAGCAGCAGCAAACCCAGAAGCTCCAGTAGCAATGGATGCAGCTGAGCCTCAGCCCAATGGACAAGCATCTGGTGCTATTGATGCTCCTGCACAAGCACCTGATCCTTCTGCAGAAGCACCTGACCCTTCTGCACAAGTACCTGATCCTTCTGCACAAACACCTGACGCTGCTGATGCTCCTGCACAAGCAGCTGCTGAAGCCAATGCTGATGCGGCTGCTGCCACTCAGGAGCAGGGCGACGAGCTTGAACCTGTTCCAGACCTGGCTCAGGAGCTCTTCACCCAGGTATAATCTGTTCTGTGTTGTCGAGTCAGGCATGGCAACCAACACATTCCTTGCTTTGCATCTTGGGTTGGTTGTGCAAGCACAGCATGCCATTCACATTGCACTGCATATTGAGTTACTATGCATAGACAGCAGCAGTATCTGCCTGGGACACGATCGGCCTGGGTAGCCTTACTGCAATGCTCTCTTGTGGCAGTGTTGATGGCCCATGCAGATCTTCATACTCACAACCTCATTTGGCATCAGGTGAAGCAAATACAAGCCCCAAAGCCTGGCCATCGTGGTGATGCTCTACCTCGAGGGCCATCCCTCTGTGAACGCCTGTCAACTTGGCTACAAGACAGCAACATCAGGGAGCGGATAGGCGGAGACCTGGTGTTTCTGAAATGGCTGTCACGCTGCTTGCTCACCATTGGAGGCAGGTCCATAGGCCACCTGTACTCCTACCTGGACAGGCATGAGCCCATCATGAATGAGCTAACAGTGTCAACAGGAGATCAGGTCAGTGTCTCAAGTCTATGTTTGGCAGCATGGCAGGTCAGACCTGCAACAGTTGCACGTACACAATGTATCCTGAAGACAGAGCTGCAAAGCATACAAGTTCGCCTGCATGTCCACAGCGGCTTTAAGTGGAGCCATCAACTCTGTTACTGCCAAAAGAGTCTGCCCTTGGAGTGTGCAACTGAGCTGTTAGCAGACATAAGCATCAGATCATGCTCAACCCAAGCTGTCAATGTATGATTGAAACTCATACTCAATTGCCTGTGAACAACCAGGGCGAGGACTTGCTAATGAACGAAGCGACGTCCATGTGGGCAAACTCAGTCCAGCACACCAGCATTATTGTAGACCATCTTATGGGCAAGCGTTGGGTCTCCGGGGCTGCTGTGCTGCGCTGGCTGTTTGGGTCCAAGGCCATCGGCATGAGGTCTGCAGATGATGCTATGGAGTGCCTCAAGTGCACTGATATCCTGAACAACACTGTGGCCAGAGTCCTTGCCAGAACTCAGGTTGGCCTCCCTGCGTCAGCTTGCATCTATTGAACCTGTCAGCCTGAGGCTCTGCCATCCACCTGTTATTGCATGACTGGTTGCTAGTGCAGTGTAAGCACCTTCTCCCTGGAGCAGGGGCAGCTCTGTGCGTTCCTGCTTTGTTGAGCATCGTGTTTTCCAAGGAGTCCATATATCTGAGTAGCTAGCTATCTCTTCCTTCACATCAGCTCTAGTGAGACTTGCAAGATGTGCTGCTGCAGTGAGTATTAGTGTGCTCATCGTTCTGCCCTCATCTTCTTGACCCGCTGATGGTATGTTTGCAGGATGACAAAGAGATAGTGCAGGCAGTCGAGCAGGAGCTACAGCAGCGGCGAACTGCTTTGCAAGCTTTGGAGCCCAATGCAGATGTAGATGGGGACCAGGGCATGAATGAAGACAGCCCTGCCCTCATGGTGGGTTTGCTGCCAGCCTGTGTTGTGCAAACTTCACAAAGCCTTCCACGCACAATGCATTCTCGACCTACAGTGCCTTCGTGTGGTGTTGCTCCCTGCACACATCACTACTAGTGATTAGCTTATACTGGGTTGTCCAACATATTGCACCACTACGGACAGGCGCTGCTGTCTTCAACTTGCAGATCTTTGCTTGTCACCGGCCTTCACAGCAAGTTACACTACGCGTTGTTGCTTTGCTATGAGTGATGCTATGCTGTGCAGCTTGCTCAGCAAAATGTGATGAATTTCGAGCCAACCTTGGCAGATGCCAGAGCGCATCTGCAGGAGAGTCAAGCAATACAGAACAATGTCATGTTACAGGTCAGTTTGCTATGTTGCTGCTTGCATGGATGCAGCTCTGCACCATTCCTTTTGCCATGTGAAAGTACTATGCATCAATTACATTTTCAAGTCTCTTGCGAGCTCTGCCTTTATCAGCACAGCATTTTCATCCAAGCGTTTGATCGATGTTGTATATGTCAACTGCAGGTGTACCAAGGCTACTTATCATTGCTGGCTGATGCCAGTTTGGATGGCAGTGCAGCTGACAATGATGTGCCCATGGAAGACAACATAGTGTACTCTGTACAGGATAGTCAGAAGGCATGGCGCACGCGGACGCTGGCAGCACTAGGTGCCTTTTTGCGCAAGCATTACTTGAGCATTGCACATGTAGCATCAGAAATAGAGCAGGGTGTGACTGAAGGAGTCTCTTCTGATATCAAAGAAACTGTGCTGAGAAATTTGTACCTGTGATATGTACAGGTCGACCTTGTGAGCTGGAGTAGTAGTGCTAGTAGCAAACTGATAATCTATATTGCCTTGTCAAGCAAATTCCTCCTGAAGATGCAAAGTTATTTGCGCAGCTGCTGTCCTTGTCAGTTTGTTGGTTGACACAGATACTTTGTCTAGATTGCTAATGGCCCTCATGTGTATTGACATGCATAGAAGGTATACATATGCGCTGGGATCATGATATGCGCTGCATCACAGCACTTACAGATCGCTTTTGGTACGCTCACAATGGTTGTAAGCAGAAAACGTGCATTATAAGCTAGTCAGCTGCTACGCATCATTCTATGAAACTGCCTTTCACCACCAGGGCATGTGTTGAGCATCTTGACATCTCAGCGCATTGGGTTTGGTAGCGCAAATCTTGCTGTAGCAGCTCTAGTACTTACGCAGCTGCTTGTCAGCTAAGGGATTGGCCGGGCGCAATGCATTTATGTGCGTCACGCTCAGCAACCCGTCCAAGTACAAAGCCCAATGTACCCATTGCATCAAGGAAGGCCCAATGTATGAGACGTCCAGTTACATGCTGGAACGAATCGTATCTTAAACACTGCATTGTTGAAGTCCGCACATCAGTGCACCTTTGGGGAGCTATTCGAGCAACAGCAACAAAGCCTGCCACATGAAAGCAAGAGACATGTATGTGCTTGGGCACCAGGAAAACAGTTTGGGGATTCACATTGCTGCATTCATGAATCAGCACTTATTTTTGACCTCACCTTTCAGCATGGCAGCAAATAGGAGCAAGCAGGTGCACGGTCAGCTTATCACAGCAAGTTCTGTTTCTGCCCAAACTCAACGCCAAAAAAGACTCTTTCACATGCTCGTTGCTAAATGAATGCAACAGCAAAGGCATGACGTCTCCACAACATGTGTTTGCATGTGTCATCTGGCAACGACATGTGGGTGCAGGGACACCTCCAGTAGGCTGGCCCTCCCATTTCACCCTGACTGCCAAGGCAGGTAGTCCTAGCACAAACCTGTGCATTATGCAATGTGCTAATGGGCACTGTACATGAAATGTAAACAGCAATGCATAGTGCCCAAATTTTACCATGTCATGTCAACAGGATTAAACTGTCATGAAAAAGCACATTTGCTGACCTTAATTGCCAGATCACACATGGGCTACAAGACACAGCAAGGCACACCCATCTGTCCTATCTCAGCAGCACTACTACCTGCCAACATGTTTTTGCAAGCGAACATCTGGAGTGAAACTGTTTCTGCCTCTGACATAGTGATGTTACATCAAGTCAAGCATAGCTGTATCTGCTGCTCACGATCCTCAGCATCCTTAAAATGAGCTCTGCGGCCATGTCCAGGCAGCACGTGCAGGAAGTCATATTGCCTCAGCTTCTCTACGCTCCTGGCTTGCAGTGCTGGATCTGAGGAGTAAGTCCTGCAGGCAGAACAACCAATTGTTGAGGACACATTCACAGCATCAAGCAACATGTCAATTTTGACACATTGGTGATCACAAGACTACATCAAACAGCACGTCACTGCAGAATTTTGTAGCATGCACAGCTTCAGTGGTGCATATGATTGTTGTACACAGCGGCAGCCAGCTCCTGATAGAATGCCTACCCATAGAAGTAATGCCATTCAAGAGTACTGATGCACTTGGCACACATGTACACATAGGTACTAATAGGTGCAATGGGCTAGAACACACTGGAAAACGAATCAATGGATGCAACAGTCTGCTTACGTGAACACTGCAAGCCTGCCCAGTCTTCTGGAGACGCCCATGTGGTCTCCTGAAAACAAAACACTTGCCGGCTTGAACAGCAGCACAACAGAGCCATCAGTGTGGCCGGGAGTGTGTATCAGCTCAATGTCTTGGCTGCCATCAGGCAGCTGCCAGGGGCCTTCTCCCTCCAGCTGCTCTTCTACTTCGCTGCACATTGCCACACCGCTGTCAGAAGCCAGCAAGCCATTCTTGCTCCCAAGTCAAGGCACACGCTTCAGAAATGAACATATGAGATTCTGGTAAATGCTTCTTGATGCTGCCTGTATGGTATGCCAATGCTCACAACCTGAACAAGGATGTCTCAATACAATGTCATGCACCTGTACATGTGCCTTAGCGCAGGCAGGCATCAGACATGCGACTCATAACACATGCGCATTGCTCAATACTTGCATGAATAGGTCCGTCTGTACTAAGCATCTGCGAGTTGGCAAAGCAAATTTTTGCTTGCTTGCATGTCTGTCACTTACTCAGTGCCTTGAGAAGAGTTGGTCTCAGTAGCGTGAATGATGCGCTCTGTTCCCAGTGCCTCATGCCACTTGTCATGGCCAGCCACATCATCTTGATGGGTCAAGAAGTGGTACTTCGCACCACCCAAGTTCTGCTTGCACACCAATGACACCTCAGCACATACCAGACAGACACGACAGCACAAGCCTCATGCAGCATGACAGGTGAGTGGCTCAGCTGCATCATTGAGCTGTCGCTTTTTATCAAACACATCAGCAGATCTGTAAAGATCTTTGCACAGCAATCACACCTCATGAAAAGCCACGAGACATGATATAACAAGCCTCATACAGCAAAGACAAATTGATGAGGATTGACATCCCCACACACATTGAATTACATTCTTGAATCTGGGCTCAGGCTGCAGGGCTTCTCAGCTACATGTGCAAAAGCAGAACTCATATAATTATGAGATCCTCTGTGATCTGATTAGCCTACTACTAATGGTGTGTCGTGCTTCAACTGACTAACCTGGATTTGCTTCAGTAAATGCTTATCAAATCGTGGAGAGTCCACCAGGACATTGCCACTCTCCCTGACAATGAGATATGACGTGGATCCAAAAGAATCCTTGCTGGAAAAGCCACAGTGGTAGACATTGGGACAATTCTCAATAGGGATAGGCATGCCATCAACCACTGCCCGGACTTCATCAGACTGTTGCCTTGCATGAATGGAGAATCTGTACAAAGATGAAGGAGAATAGACCATGAGCAGACTGTATGTGAATGTTAGCGATTGACTATGATCCTGTCAGGCCATTGTAGCCTGAGATGCTGTAAAATGCAGTGTGCACATGTACACTGTTTTGCGCATGGAAGGTGTTCATGCTGCGATTGCCAATACTTGTATCTGCATGTGCTTGGACACTCACGTTGGACACGTGATGAGAGCTTGCATGCCTTTTTCCCGCTCCTGAAGTGTCTGTGGTTGGCGCACAACAGCACTCATATCTCCAACACGGACATATGTTGCTGGGTCCATCCAACGACATGTATCACAGTCTGCAAGTGCAACTGTTGCTGAGACAAGGGAACAGTACACCAGAAACAAGGGCATGTTGCGGCCCTGGCGTCTATGCACCGCAAGATGCCCGCTGCAAACAAGAATTGACGACTGGGCTGGTGTTTGGAGGCGCAAAGCAGCGGCCCACCTATGCAAGTATGGTCAACGTAGAAGTCGCCAGCAACATTCTCCTCTCGTGGCTGCCGCACCGGATTCCCTCCTCTTGCAGCATTAGCTGCCGGCACGGTCTGCCTGGCTCGAAGCGACAGCCTCTGTACGGAATGTGCTCGTTGTACTGGCGTCGCGCCAAACAGGTTGTTTGTTTTGCTGGGTCGCAATAGGCCTGAAAATTCACAGTGGGCGATCATTGTGGTGCAAGAGGCTGTCACAGGTTGACGGTGTCTTCGAGCAACAAGTAGCGCTGGGAGTTTGCGCACAGGTTGCGCATGAGCCTCGTCAACAGTTCCCAAACTTACATCATCCCGGGAAGGTTCACTCACCGTCAGCAAGCGATGGAGCATACATACGGCGTAACCTGCTCTATCAAAGCTTAAGACTTGTCAACTTGTCTCGTTCAATCCCGTCATGTCCTTCGCGCCGTTACAACGGCCCAAGCCTACAGATCAGGAGCTTGACAGGGGCAGAGGCGGGGCTACTCAGGCCAGAAGATACTGGCCGGGCAAAGCCCCGGACTGGGTGCCCCCAAATACAGCAGAAGAAGCTTCAGATGACGAGGAGCAAGCGGTCGAGCGCACTAGCGTCGCTACCCCTGTCATCGTCAAAGCAAAGGATGATCCAAGGCTTGCTCGCTTGGCAGACAAGGGGGACAGTGGCGACAGAGGTGCCCGGCATAGGGAAGTTGCAGCACCCAGAGTAGTGTCACGACGCCAAAGAGAGGAGTCTTCTGATGAGGCCTCCTCGGATGAAGGCAGTGACAAGGAGTCCGAGGATGAGGATGCTGTTGAGGCTCGACGAGCAGCTGTGAGGGAGAAGTACGTTTGAGCTACCAAGCTGCATATGGCTTGTACAGCATGCAAATCTTCATATTTTGTGGTGTGTGCAGATTGAAGCAGAACAAGCAGCCAGAAGAGGAGGTCTTAGCGCAGCAAGAGGATGTCAGTGATGAGGAAGAGGTACCAATTGTTTTGCTCATATACACAACCTACACACTGATCACGGAGTACATGTATGATAGCTGCTCTGCATGCCCAGCGCTGTTGTGACGTTTACATGGTGCCACAATCATGCAGGATGAAACAGAATATGAGACAGACAGTGAAGATGAGGGGTATGGCCTGCAAGTCTTGAAACCACAGTTCATTCGCAAGGCTGAGCGAGATGTAAGCCCTCATCATTGATTTAACATCTTTATACAGTAGTCAACATATTCCCCCGTTGTCGATATGGTAGGGTTCCCCTCAGCAAGGCAATGCAGAGTGAGTCTTATCTGTGGCACCCTTTCAGCAGCTTCATACTTGACAGAAAGCTGCTTGCAATGTCAGTACAGGGCTTGCATATGCCATGTGTGCTACTTAGCTGTTGGCAAACTGCTGTCTGTGGTCATGCAGACAATAGCAGAGAGGGAACAAAGGTATCAAGAGGAACTTGCTGAGCAAGCTAAAGAAGTTGACAGGCTGGCAGCCAGGAAGGTCTGTGTTTGCCAACACAAGTTCTGGCCCTCTTGCGTCACTTATGATGCAACTGCACTGCCCCCAGCTCAACCAATTGAGCTGGTCAAAGCAGCATGCCTGTGGCTCTTTCTGCACTGCCGTCCACACAGGCAAATACAAGCGAACACCACACTGCATCACCTCTACCTTTTGTCTTTTGTTGCAAGATGAAGCAAAGCTGCGCTGAGCTTTGTTCCTGGAAAATTGTTGTAGTTCAAGCATATTTCATAATGCCATTTCATAGCAGCCAATATTCTGTCAACACAGGCTGAGACCAAGGAAATTCTCATAGAGCGCATTGCGTTGGATGAGGCTCAAGCACGAGCAGCGCTAGCTGAGCCGAGGCATGATGAGGGCGATATCGACACTGACGATGACGAAACTGAAGATGGTCAAGACTTTGAGGCATGGAAGAAGAGGGAGTTGGCCAGAATTGCCAGGTGAGCATGCAAGGTTGCTTGTGCTGTTGGCTCAGTCATTGCTGAAGTCAGTGACTGCGGCTTGCGGTGACATGCTTGCATTCTGTGGTGCGCTTCACAGGGTTGGCCTGTTTGAACTAATAATGCTTGTCAAGAGCTTTTGCTTAACTTTGGGATGATGCCAGGCACCTCTGTCAAGTTCCTTCGCTGCCATTCACCGCTGCAGCTTCTCTGCATGGAAGCTTATGCTCATGATACATCGAGTTGGTGTGAAAATTAGTTCAATTTGACAGGTTTGCATGAAGCTATGATGCTTATCCAGCATTTGCCTGTCATGACGAGCCAGCTCATGCGTCGAGGAGTTGCTCTTTCTGCTTCAGGTACAAAGAGGATCAGCAGAGAGACAGTCAGGAGGCAGCTGAGAAAGCCAAGCTAGCCAGCATGACTGATGAAGAGCGAAGAAGATGGGAGCTGGCCAATCCTAAGGTACACCTTCCCTACAGTAGAGGCACTCTCAAGACACTTTGTTGGCTTCAGAAGCACATGTATCTGGCAGGTCACGCAAAGTTGTTTACCCTGATGTCATCACACCATGCACCTCCATTGAATGCCTTTGTTTGCTGAGCCAAAGTACAAGAACTCATACCACCGGCAGCAACAAAGCAAAGTCATCACACACATGATGCGTGACAAACAACTTTAGCGTACATTGAGATGGAGTCAAAGAGCAGTTTGTCACGCGAGAGTATAACTCATGCCTGGCATTATGAATTATCAACTCTTTTAGCTGTCTAACTCGCTTACTTGTCATGTCAGTGAATTGTGGAGTTCATGTTAGTCTTGCCAAATACAGCCAAAGGAGAAGTGGAAGTTCCTTCAGAAGTACTGGCACAAAGGTGCCTTCTTTCAAGAAACCTCAGACAATCCGTACAGCAAAGATCAAGTGGATGACGTGTACACTAGGGACTATTCAGCACCCACTGGGGAGGACAAGCTTGACAAAAGTGTTCTTCCCAAAGTCATGCAGGTAAGGCTTCTCAGGTCTGTCTTATCATCAGTTTAATTTCCTGTGCAGGCCAGATGTCTTCAGGTCCATGAGTCAGACTTTACATCATTGCAGATAGCGGTGCACTCAAACACTCCAGAGTCTTGCCAACACTTTTATACTTTTATAGGTCAAGAATTTTGGCAGGCGTGGCCGCACCAAACACACACACCTGGTTGATCAGGACACAACTGTCTTTGATGATGCCCTGGCTCCAGAAAAGGGTCTGCAGGATGCTTACTTCCAACGCAGAGCTGGTGTGTCACAAACGTTCTCCAAGCCAAAGACATTGCCCATCAATGAGAAGAGGCACACAAGTGCAAAGGACAAGAACAGCAGAGCTGCATACCTGTCTGCAAACTATTGAGACAGCAGATAACGTACAAAGTAACCAGAGTACCAGCCCATGGCTTGTGTATATTTTCAAAGCCAGGCAGCCCTTATCAGAATGTAAGTCAGCATTGAATGTGCATTCACGCATCAACAATCAATACTGCCAAGACCTTTTGCTCTGCTGAAGCTACGTAGTATATACTGCTGCTGTCTTGTCCACTTGCATGTCGTCATCTGCATACTGCAATAAACCAAGTCATGCAAATGAGCTGATGTGTCTGCGCATCAGAGAGACAGCATGTATGTATTGCGCTGTGGCTGAATACAATACCAATCATTACTAATTACATGCATCATGACAAATGTCTGCAAAAATAACCAAACGCACGTGTTATCGCTGTCCATAGAAGCGGCCGTGCGTGCACTATTCATTCTTGGAGTACACAAGCGATTGTGATGAACGCTTGCGCGGTTGTATCGCCCTGTAGAGCTGTAATGCCAGTGTGAGCTGTGCAGCCCTTCACCCAGCTTGGGGCTTCTAGGTCTGCAAAACAATACGAAGCGGTGCGAACTCAACAGAAGCCAGCAGCGCAGCGCAGAAGGCAAAGCCACGGAGCGCTGATCCAGCTGACAACGGTAGCGCGTCGATATGAAGCCTAATTTTGCACTGCTTGTGTATCCTGTTTTGCTTTCAGTCGGATCTTGCCAAGCAAGGCCGTGCTCTAGCAATTTGCTGCAGCAGCTGGCCTAGCAGCTGGACCAGTTTCTGACGCAGGGCAGTCCCCTTTGAACACGCTGACCATTCGGACTCTGTTGAATTGAGCAGTATATTTCCAACCTGCATGCTATGCTGCTGAGGAGTGATCTGAACAAAAACGTTGTTGCAGGCCGAGGATGGTCGATAAGAACATCCCAACAAGTGTCATCATCACCAGCTGGACTTTGTGATTACCACCATGCTGACACTCTGGCGACTGTTCCTCAGAACAGCTTTAGTGTTTGTGATGTGGCAGAGCCTGTTCCAGCAGTCAGAGGCTGCTCGCTATCCTGATACCCATGCACTGCCAGCAGGCAGCAAGGTGTCAGATTCATTGTTTGTGCACAGACAATGGAAAGTCAACCCCAAGAACGGCCTGCTGACAGTCCTAGTTCCGGTGTTTCCCACTGACTTTGAGCTAGGCAACCTCCGAAACCAGCTCAGAACAGCAGCACAGTACTTTGACATTAACACAGTCAAGGAGTATATTTTGACGGCACCATGGGAGAAGGTCAGCACATTGCAGGCATTCGTTGACAAGGAATGGGCTGTCGAATTTCCAAAATACCACACAGCTGCCAGAGTGGTGTCAGATGGTCAGTGTGCTCCTCAGCTGAATAAAGGAACTATTTATGATACAGACCGCCTGAAGTATCCTGGCTGGGTCAAGCAGCAGCTGGTGGGTTTCATGCCTGTTGCTGCTGCCATCTGCATGGGCACCATTCCAGCATGCATCTGCCATCAGTGCATTTGCACACAAGCTGCACACAAGCGGCTTTCAGCTGAGCATGTCAAGCTTTGCTGGCCAATGCCCATACACTGCTGGATGATAATCTGCCTTGCAAGCCTGTGCCTGTGCTTTGTCTGGTCTACGCATGTCTCAGGGTTCGCACGATCGGCAATCTGACTAGAATGAGTCCTGAATCTGGTAGGCGCATGCATCTTGTGCATTGAGCCTTAAAGCTGAATGCCTGACGTGGGTTTTGTGTGTTGAATGCAGGTCAAGCTCTCATGTGCAAACATTGTCACCACGCCGTTTTACTTGGTCCTGGACACAGATGTCTTTTTTGTCAAGCATTTTGGCGCCCAAGACCTGTTCAAGACGTCGCAGTGCTCTCATCTGTCTGCTGTTTGTGACAAGTCTGGCAAGATCTCATACCAGGCCAAGAATGACATTTACCCCATTTACAACCGCACAGAAGACCAGCTAGTTTGGATGGAAGCAAGTGCCTTGACTCTGAAGATGGCAGTTCCTCTAGACTGGCGGGAGGCAATTGGGGTCACGCCACAGATTCTTGCAAAGGATGTAACACTGTCATTGGGCCGCTTTATCAAAGATCGCTACAACACAGATAGCTGGACACAATATCTGCTGGATGAGCTTTTTTACCGGTACAAGAAAGATTATAGGGAGCTTGGTGAGGCATGGCGTCCTCCCTGGACAGAATATGACCTCTACTGGATATTTGCTACATATGCATGTATTTGGGAGAAGTATCACGTTGCTGCAACTGTATTGCAAGATCAAGCCATCTGGTCTGAAGAGGATTTCAACGTATGGCAACCGTGTCGGGATACTTTTGATACTCAATTAGATGGGTACTTCAATTTGGTGCAGTCTAGGATAGAACTTGATCCTGCTATGATCTGGGACAAAATCTCTGCCTGCTTTCAGGTTGCAGGTAAATAGTGCAGGATGATGTGTGTACACAAACAGCATGTCATAAGTTCATACACATGTGTGAATGCTACATTGTATATCTGATCAGCATTGTTGGATGTGTTTGCAATGCTGAGTATGTGTTTTGCAACAAAATCTTGCATGTGCAACGAAGTGCCTTGTACGACTTCACTGCAGGACAAGTTGCATACGCCAAGTCATAACCCAGCTGACAGCATTGCCAATGACGTCTCTGCCAGTAATTTTGTCAACCATAAGGGCCCAAACCTGTAGGGAAGATAAAAGGCTATGCAGTGGAGGAAAGTCTTTGCGACGTGGGCACGTCTCCTCTGCATGTGCTGCACAATGTTGCCATTTGGCTGCACAATCACCAGCAGACAGACACAAGAAGCACAGGATGTCAGCACAAGCTGCAGTGATATGCCAGATTCTGCTAGACAGAACTACCCTTCAGGTGGATCTCAGTCCTCCACTGGTCCTGCAGATCCTGCAGAGTTGACTCTCCAGTGCTGCAGATCCGGCACACGTGTGTCATTGCCCAGACATCCAATACTTGCGGTCACGCAAATCACTCATGCATGTGCTCAAGGTCTAGAGACCCAATGCCTGGCAAACTGTTTGCAGGTCAATGCTATAGCTGACTAAAGCCTACAAGGAGCCCCACAAGAACAATAGGACAAGTGGGCTGTGCCTAGCTTAGGGGTGTTGTCCATGTGCATACCTTGCAAGTTGCATCATGCATCTGTGTATGACATCTTCTTTGGCAGCACACGATGTTGCCTCATGCAGTTCACGCAGCGCCACGGCTGTGCCTCATTCAGTGGAACCAATCAAGGCTGTCTTGGATGCAGTGCATCCATGTCACCTGTCCTTGTCAGCCTTTTCCCTCTTCCAGTGTGATATGCTGGATGCTGAAGACGATGGCCATGCCCACATCCTCCTGGTGGGCTGCTTCTGCATGCAGGGGGCTGCCTAGGGGGAAATCCAGCTTCTTGGCTGGCACATGCAGTGGCTGCGCCACCAGGGCAAGCTCAGGAAAAGGTAGGCAGCACAGGGCAGAAGGCCAAGAGACAGAGCAGAAGCCATAAAGGTAGAGGGGGTATTGCCAAGCAAAGGGTCATTCACAGCACTAGCACATTGGGAAGCACCAGCAGGTTTGATGATGCTGGGTCAGCAACTCACAATAGTGTTTGTCAGACCTGCGCAGAACAAAGCTGCAGTTCTTCAAGAGGCGTATGATATAGCACAACTGTTGAATACGGCTCTACCTGGTCAGCGTCAAGCATAGCAGTGTGGAACTGATACGCAAGAGCTGGCACATCTCTGTTCCTGTTGTGCTCTCCAAGCCAGATACCAATGGTCACATCTCCATGAATTGCCACTTCCACCACAAAAACAGTTGAGCCCAGATCCTGCGCGTCCAGGCTTGTTCAGCACAGCATTTCAAGCAGAAAAGCTGTAGCATGCATGACCCTGTGAGCAAAGGCAAAAGGAACCTTCACAAGATCAAGCAGTGCGGTATGGGCAGATGCCCAATGTGCCACCCAGCAGACTGTTCAAGCTAGAAAGAGCATCAAGCAAATGTCCAGCCAGAATCATGTAAATCCTCTGCTGCATGATACTGCTGGCTGGCTATGGGCATGGCAAGCAGCATGCTTCACCTCAACAGTTGTTTGCCCATGCCAGACTATGCAATTGGCTGAGCAGACACAGAGGAAAAGGGTGTCCATTGAAACGTCTGTGCATTTGTAGGGAGGTCTTGGAGAGGCTGTGGCTTTGGAGGCAGGTGAAGTCTGCTGGTGCATCAGCAAGCGCTCCAGTGAGGTGAGTGTGACCCTCCTGAGTGTCACCCGTGTTTGCTGCTGCCTCTGCAAAGTCCCTGAGAATAACACCTTCCAGCAAGTAAAAGCCATATCGGGCTTGAGCCTGAGTGATGTTCCTGCACCAATGACATCAGTATTGAGCAGCAGCAGCAACATGTTACTATGCAAGTCGTGTGTACCAGGGAAAGACAGTCACTGTTATCAGTATGTCGCGTGCATAACAGAAGACTGTTTACACAGCTTTTGTACGCAGTTCTGCATGAGACGCAAGGTGCACATGCCAGACGCACGCGGTGTTTTGATGCATTGCTGCCTTTGTGGTATCATGCAAGTAGCATGGTGCAATTGCCTCTGCATGGGCGTCTGGCTGCCGCCTGGGGATGACACAAGCTGCATCACAGGGTTGGGGGTCCCTCCCATGCCTTTGTGAAGGTGTCAAATGCACAGCTGTACAGCAGGTAGCAGGCAACAATCAGATAGGCACAGTGAAGCCCCACTCCTGAAAAGCCATGCACATGCAACACCTGCATGCACGTGTCAATAGCACTCCAGTAAGACTGAGATAGTATGTATGTGTGAGAGGAATGTCTTCAAAGTAAAGCATGGCTGTCTCAAACATTCCGTACTAGAACAGTGCTGAACACTTACCACACCATGGTCATAGCTGGACCTCAACCAGATGTGGATGACTTGGCAAAGAAAGAGGATTTTCTCCAACGCACATGTCCCCCAGCCCTAGAGGGCGTTCCCAGCCGGTGTTGTCTACATCAACAATTGTGGTGAACAGTTGTTGAGCTTCACACTGCCAGAGCGCCACCAGAGCGCATAGGGAAGTTTGTAGCTGACCGAGGACCGATGCGACTGGTGTTCACAAAACCACGGTTTCCTATGTTTTGCCAGGAGCTAAGGCAAGCAGGACTCAGAGTTAATGATGATCTCACAAGGTCACAGCAAGCTGAAAGAAGTAGCCTGAACCTGGATTTCCACGGTGTTAAAAGCACAAGCTGGGAAGAGAAAAGCAGACAGAATCTCAGCAGCTGCATGATTTGATGCCTGTCACAAATGAGCCATATATGCAGGTGTGCTGTAGACCTCCTGCAGAGTTTTACTTGTCTAAAATTTAACACAAATTGGTGTATTACGACTTCCATCAGGGGAGAATACAACGTTACTGATAAGGGTACGCGCCCAAACCGGTACGGGAAATAAAATTACAAACAAAAATGTGTTTCGCAGATGTTGTTTCTGCAGATGAAAGATAAAAGTGTTTTTTGGGGTTTCAGAATTGTGTAATGCATTATCCCTGACCCTAAAAGGATCAGAGGACTAAAAGGTCTTGAGACCCCTGTACCAATTACTGTAGATCGCAAGCTTCAATGTGACCATAGCAACGCATCAATATCGCGCAGCCCATTGGATTGCTGCTTGAGAGCATAACGAACGTGGTTTGATTCACCATACATTGCACAAGGCCTAGCAAACCAGTGCATCTTGAGTCATATTTCTGCATTTGTTGTCTTTGTGTCAGTATTGCTGCTGAGTATTTGTCGAGAAAAAACTTCTGTTCTGGCCATTTTTTTGTTTGTGGTCAATCCATCAGGGGAGAATTAGGGCCCAAATCGGTGGGAAAACAGATTAGTAATTATGCCACTACCACTCACTTGTGAATGCTGTCTGGCTTCGCTGCCTCCAATCAGCAGGTTTACTCCCAGGTATTGTATGCTGGTTACGCTAGCCGCTTGAAGTGTCAGTCTTAGTAACAGACCACGTGCAATGCAGTCAATACAGTACAAGACCTCACCGGGACGTATATACAGCTTGTTGATACTTTTAAAGGCAGATGCACAGCCTGACTGGTGGATAGGGAGACAGTAGTAACAAGTCATAAGACTGGAAGATCTGTGCCCAGCAGCAATGTGATCTTCAAGGCAAACAAAGCCAACAGAAACATAGGTCAGTTGGCTTGCAAGATGCAATCACAAACATTGTAGCAACCTCAAGCTTTAGGCAAAAAGGCAGCAGAACAGCTACCACCTGTTTTCTAATGGAGGTTGGCGCTGTGAGTCAGTTCTATTGCAAGTCAGCAAAAGGTTGCAGAAGCAGTACACATTGCACTGCTAAGGCAACAGTGACAGTCCTCCAGAGTTTGACAGCACAGAACAGAAATTAACTCTCATGCATGCTGCAAAGGAAGGATCTACATCTTGAAATCTGGGACAGTATATATAGTAGGAATCAGCTCAACCAGATACCAAAAACCCCTGACATTGCTGATGGATATCAGCACACCCAGACCGGTGCCTCATCAAATATATCAGACAGGAAATCCAGACTGAGGCCTGCATGGCCGTGATTGCTCATGCCCTGCCAGCACTGCGACGGTTGAGACCCTGGCCGCCCTGCTGGCCTCCCACACGCACCATGCTAGCCCTCTCCAACTGCTGTGGGCTCGGCTGGGTCAGACTGACACGCCCCAGAGGGTTGTGCCTGCTGACAGCACCCATGTGGTTCATGCCCTGTGCTTCCTCATTCTGCTTGGGGGCCTGAGTGCGGTCAATGGCTCCACGCTTGCCAGTCCTCATGCCCTCCTCGTCAAGAGCATAGGCCAGAGCCCACTTGATGGGGTCCAGGCCAAAGTACCAGATCATGGCCCAAATCCAGGCAACAATGACATAGTACCTGCACACCCAGGGAGAAGGTTGGCAAATTGCATGTCTGTAGGTTTGCTGTCCACAAGATGGAGGCAGGTTCACTTGCAATGCAAACCATGAAAGCACTGCCAGGGACAATGTTTGTCCACTCACGGTCAGTCTTGATAGAATGTGCAGATGCAATGCATCATGAGTAAAAACGCATAATCTGTACTCGGCCAAAGGCGTGCGAAGTTGGATTGTAAGAGGATCCAGTTGAGAGGGAGAAACACTTACGTGCAGCCAATAGTGGAGTCAATGTACATGTTCTCAGTACGGGCCTGAGGGACCTTGCGGCTGAAGAACTTGGGGTAGCCTCCAGGCGTGGTCTTGTATGCGTAGCGGCAGAACTGACAGTTGTCAAACGAGTTGTTGTGTGGCTTGTCGGGGTAGTCATACCCGTTGAAGCCAAAGACAGCAATCACGGTAGAGGCAACCTGCACAGTCCAGTTTATGTGATACATTTGACTTTTGGCTTTTAACTCCAGCTGTGGCAGCCACCTCTGTAACTGCTCCAAGAACAGATCTATGAATAATGAACGAAAGTGCAGTTCTAGGCTCAACTGTACAACCACCATGGACAAAGCCACACCTTGGACACAGGAATGGGCAAGCAGGCCCAGCAAGGGGTTCAATATGGGAGCAAAGCCTTACCTGGGCCAGGAAGAAAGCAATGTAGGTCCAGAGTCCAGCACGAGCAATCAGTGACCAGGACATTGTCCTCACCACAAACACCATAGCCTGTCCTGAGATGGACACCTGCAGCAATTCAACAGAAAGTCAGCGCACATCTTTGTGTGAGTCATTGCAGTAGCCACAGCAGCAGATCTAAATACAACCGGTGAAAGCGCCCAGCACACTTGGCGATACTGAACAGATGTGATGCGGGCAGCAAAGCTGTCTGACTTGATGTACAGAGCCTGGCAGGACTTACATGACTGTAGATCAAAGACCTCAGGATGGAGTTCCTGACATAGTATTGCTCAGCAATACACTGGTCCAAGATGGTGATGGGTCCATTGGTTGTGTCTGGGCCACCAGCACGAACGCAGTGAGGCTGAGTGGCATACCCAGGTACCTGCAAGTTAATGTTGATTTAGGTTTGTACACCATAGGAAAATTGACCATCCCATACAAAGCATGAGGGCAGAGCTATGCATAATGCTAGAACATGCTGCAACACACAGACAAAGCAAGCAAACAAGGTTGGGCACAAAGAGATGCTTCACGCAAAACTTGTATACACACAAGCAGAGCTTGATGGGAGCATACCGAGCAGATGTTTGCACCAGCAGCGTAGCCCAGCTCAGGAATCATCTGGTTGCAGAAAGTAGTCACATGCCTTCAAAGTAAACATGTGACATCTGTCTCTGAAAAACTGCATGACACAAAACAGTATCAGCACAAGAGGCGGAGATAGCCAGACCAGAAGTGGAGGCCCAACCTGACTCCGCATGAAGCACTGCTGTGTTCAACAACGCAAGGGACAGGCGTGCAATGCTGTTGATGCCCAACAAGTGATACAGGCAACAGCAGTACATGTGTCAGGACAGGCACCATGCACAGCCGTGCATGAGAATTAGCACAAGGCAGCAGATAGGAGGCTGACCTCAGTCTTGGAAGCAGCGAAGAACAGAGTCCAAGAGGAGAGAGTCAGGTATAGCCCATACACAATTCCAGAAATGAAGATGGCCTTCAAGTTCCAGCTGTTGGGTGTGGGACTGGACACGACACGGTCCTTGGACAGGGCAATCATGGCACCGTCGTTGAACACAGCCAAGAGCACGATCAGAAGGGTTGGGAAGTACCTACAATGACAGCTTGTCTGTCAGCCTAATAAGAGTCCTGCATCAGTTGTTTGACTAAATCTATGACTGATGCGCCTGAGGCTCTGAAGTGCAAACATGTACAGCAACAAACATTGACCGAAATAGCGTCTTTAAATGAACGCAAGCATGTCCTTTGTTGTGTACAGACAGCTGATTGATCACACTGTGCATATCCAGCTTACCAGTTGTAAATGACAGTCAGCAGGCCAAAGGTGAAGCAGATACGGAAGGTCATAGCCACAGTGTACTTGGAGTATGTGGTCATGCGCTGGAAGATCTTCCTGGCACCAATGATGGCCTCCACGATGGTTGACAGCCCAGGCTTGGTCAGCACAATGTCAGCAGCACCTCGAGCTGCATCAGTGGCACCTGTACAGAAAGGCCGTTGACATGATAAATACAGGAACGCAACAGAGTGCACGGAGATGACTGATGTTTTCAGGGGGTACCAATACAATTGTCTGTCTGAGAGTCGCCAGATGTGCTAACAGAACATTGTACAGCGCAGTTCACCAACGCAACTATACTGTCCAATCACCGAAGGAGAATGGGTCAAACTTATACAAGAGCAACGAGAAGAGGCACAAGGAAGCGGCAGAACTCACCGTCCACAGCAATACCGACATCAGCCTTCTTGAGAGCAGGGGCATCATTGACACCATCACCAGTCATGCCCACCATGTGGTGAGCCTTCTGCAGCATCTCCACAATCATGAACTTGTGCTCAGGGAACACCTCAGCAAACCCATCTGCCCTCTCGACCAAGTCCTCAACATTTTTAAAGCCCTCAGGCATGCCCTTGCCCTCCTTGGCCTGCGTAACATAGCCTCAGTGTCTACCAGTAAATTAATGCAGTCCTGCAGAGACTGGGCCATACGCCCTGCAGATTTGATGAGCATCTTCTACCATGAAATGTCAGGCTAAGGTGACTTGCATTTGCAGACGAAATCCATCAGCAATAGCTAGCAGTACATGTTGTTAAGTAGGTATCTCAACAGGCAACAATCAGAATGCAGCTCAGGCATACCTTCAGCAGGACCTCAGTGTTGAAGATATTGTTGCCCATACCCAGCTGCTTGGCAGTCTCACGCCCAATCAAGGCCTGGTCACCTGTAATCATCTTCACCAACAAACCCTGCACAGCAGCTTGTCATCTGTCAGTACGTCCGTAAGACACACGGGCTGAGCTGATTTTGACTTCAAGCAGGAAGTTGGGATACACTGCTGCATAGCCCAGACCAAGAGAGGCCTCTCAGAAAACAATTAAGCGCATAACCCTCAGCAGTAAGCCACATGCAACAGCGGGCACCTGGGCTCACACAGAGACAGCTCAGTATATGATGAGGTCACCTTCTGGATGCAACGACGAATGGTCTCTCCAGTGTCATGACGAGGAGGGTCATACAAAGGCAGCAGACCAACTGCCTCCCACTGGACACCGCTGATAGGACCATCAGCACTGCCCTTGGCCACACCCAAGGCACGGAAGCCACGGCTGGCATACTCTGTGATCTTCTGAGTGCCGACCTCTGTGATCTCACTGGCGTTCCTGGCCTTCTTGATGACGATCTGCAGCAGCGATTGCACATGTCAGTCCAGCAGGCACACAAATACAAACATGCCATGGTAACATTGTCAGTGCCAGCTGGGACTTTCCACCCCTGTCTCAAGTGCGGTGAGAACAGGTGTGCTGCATCAGCAATGACAGGCTTGATGCCAGTACACTTTGATTTGTGAAACTTCTGTGCACTGCTTTGGCAAGTGGCGGCATGCACAGTAGCACTTCTGCACATCTCTTTGGGAAGGGGCTGCAAGCACAAGCACTGACCTGAGGGGCTCCCTTCATGATACGCATCATTTCCCCTGACTTCTTGTCTTTGATGATGGCGATGGTGTACTTGTCCACAGGGTTGAAAGGAATGAACTTGGGGCACTCATACTCGTCCCAAAGAGTGTCCTTGTGCTCGTAACTCTCAGCCAAAACCTGTATGACGAACTTTCTCAGGACACAACAGAGGCCGCACACAATCATCACACATGTACTGCAGATGTAGACTGGGTACAATTGCTTTCCATTCAGCAAGATACCAGGAACTGCTGTTCTGCAAAGTGCTGATTTGTGCAACACGCAGCACAGTATCCATGGCTGTGGCGACAGGTAAAATGGGCTACATATGCAAAGCCTTTTGAGGTATTCACTTCCTTGGATGTAAAATCTGCCAGGGGTGATGGAGTCTCACCACATCGATGGCCTCTTCAGAATTTCGCTGCGCACTGAGAGCAGCATACTTGATCACATCCTCTCGGCTGTAGTTGCCAAAGGCGTTCACACTGGCCTGCTCTACTGTCAGCTTGTTCAGGGTCAAGGTACCAGTCTTGTCTGAGCACAAAATGTCCATGCCTGCATGCCAGACAGCTTAGCACAAAGCTGTTCATTCAAGATGTGAATGCTGTGAAATGACGTACAGGATGTAGCAAGCATACAAACAGACAAATGTCCATAAAAAGCATCAAGAGTGCAGGCAAATGCTAAGCAGTCCCTACAATGCAGGGCAATCACTTCATGGTAATTAAATGTATGACACAAAGCCTTTGAGGTCATCACAGCGACTATGAGTCAGCAAGAGTGTACCTGCCATCTCCTCAACAGCAGACATACGGGCTACAATGGCTCCCTCCTTGGCCAGCTTGAAGGCTCCCAAGGCCAGGGTGACGTTCAGCACAGTGGGCATGGCAATGGGGATTCCGCCCACAATGATGACAAGCATGTTAGTGAGAGTGGGGCATCCATCTGCACCGCACAGAGTAGCATGGAACACACAGCAAACATGGCAAATACCACACAAATAAAACAGATGTAAAAGCATGAGGTGTGACAAAGCAGTGTCAGCCAAACACATGCCATTGCCAGCAAGCACAAAAGAAACATATGCTCATGGCTGCAGGACCGTACTCAAGACAGGTTGCAGGCTCAGCATGTATACCAGCGGTGTTGCAAGTTCAGAAACAAGTAGACCAGGACATGACCCCAGCATGAAAGCGGAGCGCCAAATGGACGTATGCAATATGTGAGTTTTGACACTCACTTTCCCCACCAGCACAGGCATGCCTGTAGTGGCCAAACTGGACAGCAAGCTCAATGACCATCCAGACGCCAATGGTGATCAGACAGCAAGCTCCAATCTTAGTCATGATCTTTTGCAGATTGGCCACATTGTTGGTGGCGCCAATCAACGCAGCAGCACGTCCAAAGAAGGTATTGGCACCAGTGGCATACACAATGGCATGCTTCTCTCCCTGCTTGATGGTGGAGCCAGAGAAGCAGACGTCATTGGTGTACTTCTTGACAGGCAATGACTCTCCAGTCAAAGCTGCTTGGTCAACCTGAAGCCAAACAAGGAGCAGTGTAAGTATTGCACACCACTAAGGAGCAGGTCAGCAATTCAAATCGAGTTTGATGCTCAACACCCCATATCACTCAGCAAGATCTCCAGACACCAGAGATAAAGACTTAGCAAGTGCATGTGCAGCCTTCTTTCACTAAAGCAAAATGAGCAGCAGATTGTCAATTGAAACATGCCCTGTGCAGCTACAAATGGCAGTGAGTAAGACCCTGAGCGTGCCTGCAGAGGGTGGTCATCCTCTCCAGATTCTCCCATCAGCTTGATGTCAGCTGGCACAATCTCACCAAGTCTGACAACAACAATGTCTCCAGGCACCAAATGTTGAGCATCGATAGTGTCCACTTTGCCATCTCTGAGACACTTGGCCTTTGGTGCAAGAGCAGCAGTTAGCGCCTTAATAGCCTTGTCAGCATTGGACTCCTCAACAAAACTGATGGTGGCATTCAGAAATAGCAAAGCCACGATCAAACAGAAATCCGCATAGTCTAGCAGAGCAATGGCAATGATAGCTGCCACTTCCATGGCCCATGACAGGGGGTTCCACATATAGCCAAGATACACCAACAAGGGGTTCCTGGTACTTTCTGGCAGCTTGTTTGGTCCATACTCTGCAAGCCTTTCCGTGGCCTGTGCTGAGGTTAGACCTTCAACGTTGACCTGCAGAGGCACAGACACAGTCACAGGGCTGAAACTATTCAGTCTGGATTCATGCTGAACAAGAAATTGAGAGCTGTTGTGCTGGTCATGGCTAGCCAACATACCTTGAGCACTTTCAAGGCCTCATCCACAGATATCTTTTTGAAATCAACCTCCTCTCCAGTTGGAGCCTTGGCCACAACTGCGTCATCTACATTGACCTTGGTGTCAGCAGTCTCTCCCTCCTTAGAAGTTGTTTGCCCTTTGGGAGGATTCTCCCCTGGACCGGAGTTTGTGACGTTGCCTGGTGCTTGCCCTACAAGCACGACGCGAACGTCAACAAGATGCTCGCGGGAGCAAGGAGCTTCCAACAGAAGCCGGATCGAGGGGTGCTATAACACCAAAGAAGCACTCTTACCGTCAGAGTTGTTCATCGGCATAGCCTGTCCTGAGCCTGCCATACTGGCAGGAACACCTCAGCACGGCTGACGGCAGCCGGCGCTACGAATCTACAGGAGCAGGCAAGCACACCAGCGTGAGTCAGCTATGACCAAAGAGATGCTGCGTCATAAGTGCAACAAGAAGGCTGCAATTGCTGACTCTCAGAACGGCAACGTGCTCGACTACGAGGACTGAAATTCGGCTGTAGTCCTAAAGCGTTGCGCACGTACGCCAACTTTGCAGTGTCTCCCGAGTGCGTAGCGACGAAGCTGACAACACGCAGACGGGCTGCTCTACACCACAATGGCTCACAAAACGACTACGATGATCAAACGATGCAATTGTGAGGCAGCAGACTAAGACCGAGCAAGACAAAGGCTGACACCTAACAGGTTAGAAGGCTGTCAGGATTAAGTGAAACGGGAGCCGTAACAATTTTACGCCTGTTCACTCAACGCAGAGAACACCAACTATACGTGAACATCCAACACCGGGTGCAAGAGCTCCTCGCAGCAACAACGTCTTGTGACAGAGCTTCGATGCGATGAAGAGCTAACCTGTCCAACTCAGAAGCTTCAGGCTCTCCCAGGTCACCAAAACTTCTGAAAAGCAGCAAAGCTACCTAACAGTTTGGCACAGCGGCCCTACGGGTGACAACAACTCAGCTATTCCACAAGGTGCACCTGAGGAGGCTGCACCAGAGTTGCAAAATGTGGTCTTTTGGCAGCCCTTGTTTCAATCAAATTGTCGATCAATCATTCCAGCAGTACTTTACCTTTATCACACAAATCAGCACGTGCTCCGTATCGGCGGAAAATCCCTTACGCACCGAGAGCCGTTGAGAATAATTTGTAATCACCTTCGTCGACTCAGACAACCACTCAAGACTCTCGTGAGCCCAGGTTGCCGCAGAGCCGTTTGCCTTGGAGCTCTCGGCAACAGAAGGCATCCAATTGCTTTAAGACTGCATCACGGCGGCAGCCCAGAACACCTACCAAAAGGCCAAGTCAGCAAACTACCAGCCTAAGGACAAGCCTTTCTTTCATGATGAATGCAGAGTTGCTCTTAGGCAATATGAAGAGGCTTTGCAAGATCCCACTAGCCAATGGCATGTGGCAAAGTACTTTTTGAAGCATTGCAGGGCTGTTGTACGGCGTAAAAAGCGTCACTACACAAAGCACACATCTGCTAAGTTGATGGACTTGGCTAAGCACAGCCCAGCAAAATTCTGGAAGCGCTTCAGAAAAAAGGGCAAGTCTGTTCCTATAGCTGATTTGGACAAGTGGATGGCTTACTTTGAAAAGCTGTTGAATGTG
>JAABUP010000596.1_pt1 | contig 78716 bp, 135 predicted proteins | sample 5559201 | NCBI WGS metagenome assembly JAABUP01 (sample SAMN10711887, study PRJNA513373) | rock metagenome | isolation source: Antarctica rocks | place: Antarctica
CCGGGGGTAATCGTCACTGATCTCGGGGGCAGAGGGGGATGCTCGAGGTCGATAGGGTTGTGAAAGATAGCTTTAATCTCGATGACGAGGGAGCAGACGATATTGTCGATACCGTGAACACGCTTCGTCGCTTCGAGGGCGAGGTCGACGATTTTGATCCCAGCTGAGGCGCTGGGCGTGGAAGTTGAGGGGGTGGGAGGCAGAACGGGCCGACGAGGTCGACTAGAGCGGCGGACGGCGGCTGGATTGGGGACGATGGCTGGATTGGGGACAGGTGCGGGGACAGAGTGAAGCAGGGGGAAAGAAGGAAAGGGGGGAGGGGGGGGGGAGGGAGGAGCGGCCAATGAGAAGCAGAGGGAGAAGCATGAGCGAGGGAGTAGACCTCCGTGAAAACGTACGGTGACGGACCGGGATAACCACCTCGACTCGATCCCGAGGGGGCGCCGAGGGTAAGGAAGGGGGTATCATACGAAAGATGAGCGGGTGACATGTGTCAACGTCCGGTGATCTCACGAGGAGGGTAACCCAGCACTTGCCTCGTCGTGCGCGCGAAATTGGTTTGATCATATTGCGAACCCTGGCCGCTCGGCTCGTGCTCAATCCCCTCATCGTCATCCTCATCCGCGACATGAAGAAGGTCAAGAGAAAATTCCGGGACGAGAAGAATGACCCCAATCGTCCTTATAGTCCCGCTCGGAGAATACGTCGCCATCTGCCTCAGGAAGTTCAGGAGATAAACACGCACGTCGGGCTCGGTCGAGGTCCGAACGGCGGATGGGTCGGTCGCATCGTCACCCAGACACTTGATAGCTTGTTGAAGCTGGTCCAACGCGAAAGGTGTGATGGAATGGTGGAAGGTGATGTGGGGACGGAAGAAGTTTGGGATTGACATGGTGATGGTGAACGAGTCGAGAGAGAGAGAGAGAGCGAGAGAAGGGGAAAGAGGCGGGGGGTCCCGGAGATATGCGGTTGGTTTTTCGATCTGGCACGCCGGGGGTTTGACCCGTTCTTATTTACGAACCGCTTGCAAGGTATATAAGTCCATACAAAATGGAGAGCCTTCAGCTCTGGATCATACGTCGACCGTGGTTCTTGATACCACACCTCTCGTCCTAGTCTTAAGTCCACCTCATTAGGTCACAGCCCCAATACCTCCAGCGACAAGTCACACTCCGTGTTCCAGTCTTAGTCTGTGGCACTCCCCGACCCGATCCGTCCTCCGTGACAGGATGGTCATGGAGGTATAAGGTTCGAGGGAACCATGGAAAACTGACTGTCACGGTGCTACGTCGACCAGCAAATAGGCTCGACGCTCAGCTCCTAGAATCGGCGACGGTCGTCTGAGCTTCGGCAAAGTTGGGCTACCGTGGTCGAACTTAGCTGGAATAACTCGAAAACACGCGTGGGTGTAGCCGAGTTAAGTGCCGGTCGAGTAGCGTGGGCTAGAAATGCAGAGGCTATGAGTAGGCTAGGTAACGATAGTGACTTTTTACTTTAATCTCGAATCGCTGGTTCTCCCCGACTCTCAAGTCCATCACTTTTATACATCGTCTTCCAGGCCTATCTTCGGTCCTTCTCGTTTCGAGTTCAATGCTGTTCGTCGTCGGCGAGGGGAAGCGTAGCGAGGACAATAGAGGCGAGCAGAGACAATAGGCGTTTGAATACTGACAGTGATAGCCTCGTTTCGTAGTACAATGAACAAGGTTGCACCCCGTTTCAGAGTACAATGCCGGAGACAAGCACTGGTTGCTGACTGTCGGCGATGTTCGGCGATATTATCCGACGCTTGAGAGTGTCGAGCAAGATCATTCTTTGATCTTCGGTAAGCTGATATAGCTTGGCTACGGCTTTAGTAGATCAATGCGCCTGTCGTAAGGTCTCGGGGGTGGTAAAGTCTCGGTACCTCCCTTCTTGCGAAAGATGTCGAGGTATTCATGATGTTGACTTGGGACTTGGCTCAGAAGGTCCTTCGCTTCCTTCTCGTACTCGTCGGTATCAAGAGGCTCGATGAACTGGGGCTCGGTAGGTTGATACTCAGGTAATGTAGTCGGGTCCTAGTCATAAGGTCCCACAACTACAGCTGGGATTGACTCGGTTCTCGGAACTCCGGCGATGCTCGGCGCACTCGACGAAGTATCTTAATGGCCGCCGTTGCCACAGTAGAGGCATAGGTTGTTGTCGTGTCGTCGTTGTCTCTCTTCAGCGGACAAAGGTCCTTCCACTGCGACGAAAAAAGCAGAATTTAGAAAGGTTACTGTACGAATGAAAAAATATGCAGCAATATAACCCTAACGCCCGATAACGTTACCGCTTTTCCCTCACACTTCAATCACTACTATTGACAAAAATGCGGTCAAGCAGCGAGGCCTATGCTCATCTACCTCATGAGCCCACGATCCCTATCGAGCGATTTCATGCGGCTGTACCTCCAACCGATGTGGATGATCTCCATGCGCTTCTCCGGCAGGGTGTGAAGCGACCACCCAAGGAGACGTACGAGAATACGACGTCCAAGCTGAACCTGGGTGTGACAAGGGATTGGATGATTGAAACGAGCCACTGATGGTCAGAGAAGTTCGAGTGGTGAGCACTACTCTCTAGCTTGGTCGAAACTAGCTGATGGTGGGATAGGACAGGCGGAAGATACAAGATGAGATCAACTCTTTCCCGAATTTCACCGCCCGTATCGAGCATGCCGATCATCGGTACAAGGTGCACTGGCTCGCCATGGTCTCTTATAGAAAGGATGCGGTCCCGATCGTCCTCTCACACGGTTGGCCTGGTCAGTAGTACACTCCCTTGCCGCTCCAGACGAGAAAACGATCCAGCTCTGCCGATCGAACGGCATTCGGCATCCGTCAAGCTGAATCCATCTCACAGGCAGCTTCCTCGAATTCATCCCCATGGTCAAACACCTCCGATCGACCTACACCCCTACCACTCTCCCCGCACATGTCATCATTCCCTCCCTCATTGGCTTCGGTTTCTCCTCGGTAGACCTGGAGCCTTTGTTGAACTCCATCAGGTCGCAGAGGTCGGCAAATTCCAAGAGCTGACAAGCGGTGAGGCGGTCGATACGGCGCATCGCCTTGGTGTAGATAACGTTGATGAATTCTCGAAGGACTGTAGCGTCTGCCTCGGTTTAGATTCCGATCGCACCCTCGTCCAGATCATCGGATGACGGGACACTCAGAAGACCTGCGACGAAGCCGCTACGGAAAGAGATCAAAGTCAATGAAAGCATCAACATTTTCAAACGAGAGTTTACTGACCTTTTCTTGGCGAGATGCCAGCTATATACCCGAAATTGCTACTTATCCCTCGAGACTAGGACAGCATCCGCCTTCGGATCGTCCTACATCGAGTCCACCGTGATGTCGTCTACCTCGGCTTTATCCTCCGCTGGCGACTTCTTCGCTTTGTTTTTGGATCTAGGCATCGTTCAGAAAAGGTTTGGTGATTTCCGACAAGGACCGCAGGTATCGCTGATGACAATGACGAGAACCAAAAAGGAGGAAAGGAGGGAAGAAGGGAAGAAGGGAAGAAGGGAAGAAGGGAAGAAGGGAAGAAGGGGATAAGTTAGATCAGGTCAACGGGATCCAGACACAGGTTGAATGATGTTCCACACATTGAATGAAGGAGAGCTTTTCTCCACCTCGGAATTTGCAAGCTCACCAATCGCGTACAGAGTCGAGCGCTTCAGTGTTACAAGTGGGTGGAAAAGCGATGCATGAACTCGACTATTCTAGCGGCAACTCTGTACAACGCGTCATCCGCTCTGCTCGCACTGCTACCCTGAGAGCAGCCTACGACTCTCCCGGCGTAACATTCAGGTCCTGCCGCGGTCCTGAAATGCTCACCATTCGAAGACCAGATGCACGGATCTGGGATATTCAGACGCGTGCTTTTGTATGGGAGCAGCCAATTGTAATCTTGGAGGTAACGAGGGGCGTAAAGGTGACAAGGTGAACAGAAGCAATCCTCTGGTCGTGACCAAGGGCCTGGAACGAGATTTGCCTAGAGGTTTGTAGCTGCAGCTTCTCTCGTCAACTAGCGTCAACGATGGGCTGCGTGACGAACAAGATACGAAGTGATGGTCCACCGTCATTACTCGGTTGTCTTCATGTAACGAGATCACTCAAAGCCGCGCTCCCCTCCTCCTGATCTGCCAATCGCCGCACCAACCCTCGTAAATACTGTCTGAATCTCTCCCGCCTGGCTGCTTGTCATGGACGACCCCTCACGCCAGCATGCCCAAATCCTGAGCCCGTTCGAATGACCAAGAGCACAGAGTCTTATAGGGAGTAGAACCGGGGAAGTAGAGCCCCAGAACAAGTCGTCTGCTCCTTCCGGCAACTCGGTATAGCCAAGATTGGACAAGCCGAAGCTGTGTCTGAATGGAGTCGGTCCCTCTGTCTTGCGGTGAAAAAAATCCTCCCATCCTGTTGGACCGCCGTCTTGCCGGATCCGGGTCTTGGATGTAAACGAGCATACCCTGCATCTGATTCCCGATGAATCGAATCGCTGTTTAGATAGGCCGATATTTTGGACGCTTCGACCCAGAAGTCGTCTATGGGCTCGAGAAAGATGTCACAGTCCGCGGTGCTGGCGTAGTTGCCAGTACAGTAGCCTTGGTTAGGAGCTGTGCCACGCTCAGACCGCATCGAGGCTCCCCGGAGGTAGACTGGCTTGGATGACTGGATGGACTCGCTTCCTCGTACGGACCAGAGCGTGGCGAAGTATCCCATCATCAAGGTCGGATGCAAAGTAGGTACGCCATGGATTTTGCTAGCAAGCTTTGGGCGAGTCACGAGGTCGATATCAAGCTCGAACAGTATCGCAGCCGAAGGAGCCTTGTTTGGCGACAGCCAGGTCCTGAAGTATGGCCGTGGCCGGTCAATCTCGAAGTAATTCTGGACGATTTGTGGTAGATTGGGCAGAATCAGTTCTCTCCATATCTCTGGGAGAAGTAAGGCGTATGGAGGACGGATGTCAATCGTATCCTCGGTCGGGGCAATGGTCTCGAGAGATTCGGTCGGGAGGTGATCGATATTCGGACTGAGTAGGGCCAAAATGAGGCGCATCATTCCCATGCCATCAAGCACAGTATGATCCGTTGAAAGCGTGAAGTATGCGGCGCCATGTTGTGTGGAAGGGGTAAAGATGGAGACCTGCCACAGGGGGCGAGTGGCAATGTCTTCCTCTCCATCCTCCTTATCTCATCCTGCATCACCCTCTCCGTCTCGTTGATCTTATCTTCCAGCGGCTCGTATGATCGCCGAGCGATGATATCCTCGGGGTCCCAAGGTCTCAGCCTTTGCTCGAAGCATGGTGTCCGGGTATGCACGTCTACGAGGTCAGAGCACAACCTTGGAAATCTGTCTTGCAGCTCGGTGATGCGATTCGAGAGGAAGGCGGTTGTAGGCAGAGAAGCTGAAGAGGGGTACCCGTTAGGACGGATATAAAGTGTTGGAGTCCTCTGTTGCGCAGTGCCAGCCGGTAGCGGTCGGTCTTGCCCACTACGAAGAACAGAGGGATAAGCCAGGGGGGACGATTCCAGTCAATCAGGCAGATTTTGACTCACATTTCCCCCTCGGTCGGACGGAAGAGGTAGACATTCCGAGGGAATTTGTAGGTCGAAAAGGAGACGTCCCATCTTGTCTTACGCTCGAAGCCGTCCTTATGGCGTGGAAGGATGACCGAGATGGCCGACTTGATTTGTTTTTGTGCGGGCGGTCAATCGAAGTACCTATGATGATCAAATAAGGAATAGCAGCAAACCGCACTGCTGAGCTCGTCATCCTGAGTATGTGTAGTGAAGCGCCGGAGCCCCAAACATCACACCGTAAGCCATACATCGAGCTTTGTGCTGAATCCCGAGGTCAATATGAGCGGCGAATCCAGCTGACGTCACGCGCCACCGAACCTTTCTTCCCTTCGTTCTGTTCATTCATTACTGCGCCCTGCTTCTGCATCTGAGAATTCGCTGGCCCATCAGAGATCACGAACCTTGATCGTCGCAGAATTGATCGGTCAAAATGACTACAACATCAACATCCCTCCTCCAGACCGCTCTACAAAATCTGCATCTGTCCCAGCAAATCCATCAACCGTCTCATACTCCACGTCCACCCTCCTCGCGCGGCGGAAACGACTCAGGCTCATCTCAAGGAGGATCGGACCCATCTTCCGGAGGGGAGGAAGATGAGGATGAGCTGGTTGGGGTGGGGCAGGGTACTCGGCCGACTACACCACTGCCTGGGCAGAAGGGATTGGTTTTGGGGCAGAAGGTCCCGTCTGGGCTTGGTGGGAAACCCAATGATCCGGTATGCTTGGGATTTCTAACGTCGGCGACTTGATCGCTGAAGGTGATTTCGTGGTAGTTGAGGACACTGCCGACACATCTCGCTGTTCGCGTCTTCCTGCAGCTCGATGTACGGACCCTGGCCCGATGCGACCGGGTTTGCAAGCGATGGCACAAGTCGTCTACCCTCAACTACGGTAGGCATCCCCGTGTCCCTCATCTACGTTGACACTGATGCCTCTTCAGTCTGGTTCCTGCAGAATCGCGCACTGGTATTGCCTCAGCTCGCCATGCCTAGCAATGGCGGAGCGGGCAAAACCCGCCGCGTCGACTCAGATACGCCCGAATTCTTCGACCCTTACGACAAGACTCCTCGTCTTTCATCTCTCCCCCAACCCTTTTTGCCGACATCAGCCACACCTCAGTGGTCCAAAGCTGAGTCCAAAAAAGCTTGGAGATCCACCTTCCACGGCACACTCAAGCGATCCGACCCCTCAGCCGAACCGGAAGACGATCCCCTCCGCGTCGACATATCTAGCCTCCAATCATCCGGCACGAGTACGCCTAATCGACATGCACATGCTGGACTGGGAGCAGGGTCGGCTGCGCGATGGGCTGCAGAGGGGCACGGGGAGGTGGGATCTAATTCAGAGAGAAAGTTGGCGGCGAGGGAGGGATACAAAGCATTGGGCGGAAGGAAATCGAGGGCGAAGAGGAAGATGGGTGGGGAGCTGGGCTCGAAGGATAAGGGTGGTGCTGTGGATGATGGGAGATTTGACGCGCCGTGGTGATGTGATGAAGAGCATGGCATGCTGCGCTACTGTTGGGTCGTATGGTCATCCTATCAGGATCAGACATCATCTTCCCGTGATTATTACGGCGTGAGCGGAACATTTTCATCAGCGTGCGAACACTACGAACCAGCGTCGCGCTGGAAACCGTTTTTGATTGCTTTGTACCTCATGTTGGCCTCGACGTCTTGATACATCCCGCAATTCGCCTTTTCTTGGGGAGGAGACTTGCTCAGCATGTCTTCTCCAGCTTTCGAGAGGGAAGCTTTGCGTCGTGCGGCGTCCAAAAGTAAGAGCTATGTCGACCTTACTTCGGGTGATGATGAGGTGATGCCGCTGCAGATCTCGAGAACCAGGGCTTCAAGCGGAAGCGGGTATGTGCTTCCCCCTCTCACAGCGGTCACTATCAGACCCGAAACGCACCACTTGTCCTGTTCAGGCCGACTCTACACCTTCCTCGACTAGCGAAGAGATACCCGAACTCGGTGAGGAGGAATACGAGATTGATTGTATCGTCAACTCGAGATTGCGGACCGCCAGAGGTCAATGTGTCCTCGAGTTCCTGATTCACTGGAAAGGGTACGCCGACGAGGACCGGAGCTGGACACCAGCCAGCCAGTCCGAGGAGGATGATCCCCCCGTCGTGCAGTTCTACTTGAAACAGCCCGGAAAACCTGGGATTGGACAGAAAAGCCCAGTCAGAGGGATGGACATGCGGCATTTCTTCGAAAAGATCGGCGGAAAGGAGAATGTGGACCAAAGGAAGACACCGAAAGCGAATGGACATACGAAACCGGAGGCGAAGAAGGCGAAGTTGAAGGAGGTCCCGAAGCCGGCTGCGAAGAAGAAGAAGGCCGAGTCGGATGAGAGCGATTTCGTAATGGAGGATGAGGAGGAGAAGCCGAGTGAGGATGGGAGCGAGGAAGCGGCTGTGGACTCGGCTGTGGAGAAGGAGAAGGCGGAGACGGATGATGATATGGCTTCGATGGAGGTGGATGAGCTCGGTGAGCTTGATTGCCACAGGACAGTTCTGCCGAGTGCTTACGCGAAGGATAGTTGAGAAGCCCGTGAAGAAGATCCCGGGGTGGGTGAGCAAGGTCAAGACTACAAAGAAGGTGCCCGTCGACCTGTCAGTCCCACCGCGTAAATCTTGGGGTTGGACATCGAGCTGAGACCTCCTCTTCAGAGGAAGCTACAAGTCTGGTGTGAAGTCTCATGGTCAGAGCGTCGACGTGAAGACAGCGATCAAGAATATGAGCGAGGACTTGCCGCCCATGAATGACATCGAGATCATGTTTGACCATCTCGTATCTCGAGTACGCCTGGAAGTTGCCCCTCACCTCGCTCCTCTGACTCATTATAGGTGCCTGATATCGTCGAGCTGGTCAAGCGACTCAACGGCCGCAAGCTACGCGTCGCCACAATGTGCTCGTATGTAATCATCTCGACGCGCTCGACAACGTCTGACAGGGGTCAAATCGAAGGCAAATACGCTGGATAAATTCCACAACTGCGACGCCGATACCGCGCGAGTCCTACTTCTCAAGATGAAACGATTCTACTGCGGCCGGGTCGAACTTGTACACAGCGAATCACGCTATTTTCCTCGGCCCATTGTTTATCCAGTCTTGGGAGAAGTACAAGGCTACCGAGACACAAGCAATCGGTCGGGTCGGGCGGTATGGTCAGGAGAAGAAAGTTCATATCCACCGTCTGCTAGCGCTGGATACTATCGACATGACGATTTCGACTCACGACGAGCGGAGTCGCGGTCGAAACCCGATCATGTGGAGATACCCGTGGAAGAGTATAAGGGGAAGAAGGTGGTGCCGAGGAAACCGAAGGTGGAGGTGGAGGTGGAGGTGATCCAGATCAGCCCGAAGAAGAAGGTCGGATCGTCGCAAGCAAGCATGACGTGTCCAACGAAGAAGGTGGATTTGACCAGCCCGACGAAGATGGGCTCATCGCAGGAGGTGCGGATCGAAGTCGATTGAGCGGAGGTGGACACTACCTGAGACCCTGGATTGGAGTTTCTTGTTGCATTGAGTATTGGACATATCTTCGGCGAGCATGGCATGGCATAGCATTTGCGTCGTCTTGGTTCCTCCGTTTCGTCCGGATAAGCAGGTATTGATGTGCAGGGTATAGTGATGGGGAGTATCAAAGGTCGTCCACATCTTGGCTAACCCTCGATAATGTACGGAGATGCTCCTTGTCCACCGCGAAGCGGGGTCGTCTATACATTCCACGGGAAATGATCGGCTTGACGTCCTCGAGCTTCACATCATTCAGCTCAACCTTCACCTCGCGAAACCCGTCAAGGATTGTCGTCGTCCAGCCTTCCCGCTCATGCTTTGGCGATTCGATCGTCACAGTGTCCTTAGTCTTCGTCTCGACCTTCACCTGGACAGGGACAGGCGCTAGCCTCCGTCGCCTCTTCCGCCCCACGTCATCCTCCTCATCCGTATCGTGCTCTTCGATGCTATACTGATACCACTTGACGGTCGGGAAGGCAAGTGGCGGTTTGACGTCATTGACGACGCTTAGGAGCTGCGAGACCTGCTGGCCGCCCGCAGGAATCATGGCAGTGAGCTCCGCCATCGAGACCCTAGGCAGCCCTCCCGCTCGAGCTAGTTGATCCTCAGCGTTCGCCCTTCGTCCGGCGCCAAGCTTCGTGCTAATAACCTCAGGGAGATGCTCATCCGGTTCCGATCCAGCATCCAAGCTGGGTAACAGATCAACACCAGCCTGCTGCATCTTCTTCAATCCCTCGACGTATGCTGGCCCAAACTTGGGGTTCCTGGAGAACCACTCGTCTCGCTCTCGAAGTAGGGCATCGATGTCGCCCGGAGCGAGACAGTCGGAGAATAAAGAGGGGAGGAGGAAGTAATCGAGTCCTCGAGCTTCGTTGATCATAGTATTGGGAGAGAGCGATTTTGGGCGGAAGAGCTTGACAAGAGCCTGGAGTTCGGGTAGTGGGCTATGTCGAGCGATCGGGCAATCCTGCTCAGATTCAGCACTGCGGTCATACGTGAGAGACACTTACGATATTGTAGGGCCAAGGGTCCTCCCTTGTGGCCGCCCGTCGAAGAGCCTCGAGGAAGGCTTGATGCTGGATCGCCCAAGCCGCCGTCTTGACCTCCACCATATTGACGTGCACGATCCTCTTGTTTGTGTTCCACACTCGTTTCCCGGTTGTGCGGTCGAACGTGCGACATGCAACGCACTTGGCTCGTCGCTCGCATGCATGGAAGCGGGAGGCATTCGGGTCGAGGGTGGTGCAAGCTTTGAGGAAGGGATCGGATCGGACTGCGGAATAGATCGACCGCTTGTACCGGTCGACATGAACCTGATGGGATCAGAGTTTGCTGCAATACGATTCGAAGGACGTACCAGGGCGTTGAAGTGTCGGGCGACTTCTTTGACTATGTCCTCCCACCTGTGAATCAGCACGTCAGCTTGAATGCCTGTATAAACTAAGTGTCTCGCTCACCCAAAACACCATACGTTCAAGAAGAAAATCGTATCTGGCGGATACAAGCTCATTTGCTCTAGCAAGTCACGGAGGACTGGCTCCTACAACGCACATCAGTAAACCGAACGCGTTCCTATCTCCAAGCTCATACCTTGTCCGGCATATCACCAGTTCCCAAGCTATACAGGTTCAGCTCTTCCCTCTTCGCTCACGAGACACTCACACCGCACCCGTATCAACATATATCCGATCCAAGATCCTCCGCCCGCCTCTTAGGACCCCATCCTGTGTACGGTCTCCATCTGAACAAGGTCCAATGAACTCTTGTACTGCTGGATTCCGCCGCAAGCTCTGCAAGAAAAGCCTGTCGGCTCGGATATCGCCTGTGTGGAGAACCGCCTTGTCCGCTGATTTGATCAAGAACCTGACATCCATCGTTATCAGCTTGACCCCTTCAGATGCTAGTATAAGACGTACATGGCTGATCCGGGACAGTGGTTTGCGTCTAGGAGCACTATTGACGCCTTGATCTCCTTCCCATCCTCGAACCCTAGATCGAACTCCCTTGGGACACCGTATGTTACTGCCTCCTGCAATCACCCCCTTCATCAGCAACGGCGCCCGCTTCGATAATCTCTCTCGACTGAGACGCACGATACGATCAATCACTCGCTCAGTCTTGGTCCCCCGATCCACGACCTTCGCCTTGAGCCCCTCGTATTTTCGCTTTCCCCTTTCCCTCACGCCATCGACAAGATGTTGACGATCCATTTCGGCTTCTAGGCGGAGAAGCATAGCCTTAGTGTCCGGAGTGCAAATGATGTGACCGGTGAAGGAATCGGTCAGGCCAAAGAGGTGATCGGAGTGAGCGTGACTGAGGAGGAACAACTGAGCATTCGGTGCTTGTCGATACGAGCACGACGGTAGCGAATCTTGGTGATTGGATCCGGAAGATGATGAGGAGGAAGGCGTGGAAGGTAGGATCCAGGGCTCTTTGGTTGATGGAGGAGGATTCGTGAAGCAGTCTACCCGGATCTGCGGGAATTCAAGCAGATGGCCATCTTCAAGCGCATATTTCAGCATGAGACGTCCTCGGTCGCAGGGAGGCATGCAGACTCACTGTAGATCCCAGCCATAGTTGATATCTTTTACTATACCCATTAAAGCCAAGACGATGAGGGCAACATCATCAAAATCCTACGCATGATTTTGCCGCCGGACCAAGCCGGTGGAGGTGACTGGACTCAGCTCCGATCCAGCGGAGATAACGAGCAGCTGATAGGCCCGCGGGAACCGAGAAGCACTATATTGGCCGGACTGAGCAAAAGTAGCAGAAGCGTCGCTCATAGTCCATCTCTCCTTGAAATGTCTTCATCCTCGCTCAATGTGCAATATGTCAGGCTTCATCCCAATGATGCCGTCGTTCCTGCTCCATGCTCTCACGACTGCCATCCCCACTTATCAATTCAGACGAGGAATCCCAGCTACCCCTCTTTGGCCATGACGATACTTCTGGTTCAACGAGTATCCTGAATGCCTTCGGAGTGCTTGCTGGGCGAGAGAGACTGTACTCTAGAGAACGGGCCGGCCGAGTAACAGCGGAACGCTGCGGAAGAGACCGGATTGAGGGGTAGTCTGGAGATAATGGAAGACAAAGAGGCGTCTGCGAGCAATGGTCGGTGACAAGCTGGACGTCAAACAGAGGGTTCTTCGCATCCCCTAGTGTCGGCGACTTAAAGCATCAGCTACCGCCGGGGCACTGCACAATTAGTGTCGCTGGAGGCCCGCAAAGAAGCGTGTGAGGCTTGAAGTTGGTGGTACTCGTGTCATCGCTACGAATGTCGTGACGATTTTTTGACTCGTCTGTACAAGCGGGTTCCAGCCCCTCCGAGCTCATGGCGGCAGCGACGTCATCCTCGTCGCTTCACGAACGTCTATTCAATTCTCTCAACCTTCAGATTGCTAGAATAGCTCGAGCAGACTCACCTCCAGATCTCCCCTGGTAGCCACCGCCAAAACCCACTTCCTCTCCTGATCCGTCACTACGAACCACCCATCAACCACTATCTCCCACAACAACTCACCTAATGCAAAATCTGTCCCTGAGTCATCGAAGAAAGCCTCGAGCCCCTCGAGCGGTGTGAGTGGGTTTATGACGGTGTAGGGGTGGGATTTGCTGGAGAGTGGGAAATGGGTCGTATGTTGGGCTAAGGCGGATCAGGCGCTGGACGAGATGGGATGGGGGAAGCAGACAGAGAGAGGAGTGGTCTGACTGACATAGTGAATCTTCCTCTGATGCTTGACCACGCTCGAACTTCTTCTTGATACCTGGGATGTGCAGGTATCCGATAGGTTTCCGTCGATCGTTCAATACTCTGGATCAAATTAGCAGCCAGCTCCCGAGAATCGTATTCAACGCCTCCGCGTTGACTGAGACGGGTCAAACATGGTTGACTCACGGTAATTGGTCAAACTCCCGCTCGTATGCCGCTTTGAGAGCGAGTCGGAGGGGTGCATCGTGTGGGAGGCAGAAAGCGGGTGGGAGTTGGAGGTCCTAAATTCAATACAATCCTCAGCAAGAGAGCCACATCGAGTGAAGCAACATACTTCAACGACGGCTCCACGATATTTAGCTCCTGGAGGCAGAGTCGACGGCGTTGGTGTGGTATCTTTGTCCATGATTCGCTGCCGAATGACGGAGATAAATTTCAATTGCGAAAGGCAGACGCGAGTTGTGTTTGGTTCCGCGTTTCAGAGACCTGTGCCGGAGTAGCCGGGTGGTTCATCAGGTTTTGGTAGGCGAGGCGATGCTTTGACCTGATCTCAGCTCACCGAGGCTTGTCATCCCGACCTTCCTCTCGAACAGCGACGCCTTCAACAGCTCTCCCGACTACAATGTCCGCGCCCGCGTATCCCGCAGCTCATCACCCGTTCACCACCCCACACCGCCGTCAAGCCGCAATTCTCCTCCTCATCGCTGTCGCGATAGCTCGATCAGCTCCACTAAGACATGTCAAGGATCTCATAGATGTTGTCCTTCTCAAGCAGTGGCGAGCAGAGCGGAGAGCGAGGAGGGAAGAGACGAAGCGGCGTGAGAGCGAGACACCATTGTGAGCTGGTCTTCACGACGCAGACATCTGTCTGGTAGAGAACGAAGACGGCTGACGGGGCTTAGGAATACTCCGGCGCTTGAGAAGAAGATGGTCGATCTCGTACGCCCTCCAAATGCCTCTCTACTATTATCAGCTGAGCGGTGATCCAGTACATCCCCCATCCCTCCGGATCTCGTACACTGCTAGTCCCCCATATGGGTCGCGTCTCCAAAGTGCGAATCACGCCGACACCTGCTTCATTGTATGCCGAGCACCTCAAGCTGTTCCCACCGCTCAAGCCTGGTGAGAAGCTGGGCGTCAACAAGAGGTTTTGGGAAATGTTGGCGGCGGTGTTGAGGGTCGCTTTCCCGAGGTCAGACCCCTCAACGACCAAAAGAGCTACGCCGACGCAATTTCGTATGTAGCAAGACGGGGAAAGAAGCCTTCCTTCTGGTGCTCCATACGTTCTTCCTGCTGGCGAGGACGGTGTTGAGCGTGATGGTTGCGAGACTGGACGGGAGGATTGTGAGAGATTTGGTGAGCTGTTTCCGGAAGCTTCTCGGCCGTCACCCGATGTTGTTCGTATTCTAGGTGTCAGCGAATGGCAAGGGCTTCATGCGCGGATTGGGATGGTGGTTTGTCCTTGCACTGCCGAGCACATATACGAATGCCATGGTGAGTGATCTTTCAGGTCCATCCGCTGACGAGGGTAGATCCGGTATTTGGAGCGAAAGCTGGCTTTGGCTTTCAGGACCAACCTTACTCGCTACATCCACGACCTGTACTTGTGCGCATCCGGAGGAGTTTCGAGCCATTGCTCAAGAAGTTTACAGGAACGACAAGCTCAACTACTACAAATTCGGGCTTGGCCTCGGCAACCTCACTGCTGCACCTGCTGAGCGAGATGGGAAGCGAGTCGAAAGCGGAGCTGCCGAAGCCGCTGCGGGAGGTGCAGATCAGTGGGTCGCTCCAATCGATATCATTCGCGCCTGATCGATGAACAGACTGATCACTACGGATCTCGCCCGTTTCTGCGACACTCTCGCTGCTCTCTAGTATGTCTCGCCCGGATGTACAACGCTGACGTGTCAGCGGGAACATCGGCAAGCCTGCCCTAGACCTGCTCATCTTCAGCGGACAGCTTACTGCAGCCCTCGGTCCTCTGGGCACTCTCGGTCTCTGGGCGAACTATGCTGTCACAGCGTGGATCCTGCGTAAAGCGACGCCCGCTTTCGGCCGTATGGCCGCAATTCAGGCGAGACTCGAAGGGGAGTATCGTGCTGGATTGAGTCGCATAGGACGGGACGGCGAAGAGGTCGCGTGAGCTTATCCTTGTCGTGACTAGACAAGCATGCTGACACCTCGCAGGTTCTACAACGGGGGAGAAAGGGAGAAAGGGATCCTCTGGTCTGCGTATCAGCGACTCGCGAAGCATGTGCACTCAGTCTTCCAGGTCCGGATACCGTATGGGTACGCTTCGGGACCAAGGGATATCGCGCCTCAGCTAATGTTTGAACAGGATGACCGAGGATTTCGTCATCAAATACCTTTGGTCCGCAGTCGGCTACGGCCTAATGTCCATACCCATTCTTTTCCCGGCAGCTCAAGTCACGCTCAATCCCGCTCTTGGCGGCGGGGTGTACAGTCAGGTCGCAATGCGCACGGAAGGTACGTAGACTCATGCCATTCGTTTGCTCCTCTGAAGCACCTCAGGCTACGTCTCAAACCGCCGACTGCTGCTGTCACTGGCAGAGGCAGGCGGGCGACTCATGTACTCCGGAAAGGATCTGGCCGAGCTCTCGGGTTACACCAGCCGGGTGTACGCGCTACTTTCGTCTCTACACGCGCTGGACAATGCCATCTATCCCGAAAACCCGCGACCGGTAACGTTGCTAGAAGATGAAGTGAGCTATTCATACGGGTCTAGCTGATCGTTTGCAGCCTTTCTATGATATGTCAACCGTTCGAGGGAATGTCATCGTCGGCCCAGATCACTTGCTGCTGAAGGACGTCCCTATCGTCGTGCCTGCTGGCGGCGCTGCCGGTGCCGAGCGAGGGGGGGAGGAACTGGTTCATAGCTTGGATTTGCGAGTTGAGAAGGGCGAGCATACCCTAATCACTGGGCCAAAGTAAGCGGATCCGAACCCGTTCCGCCATCCTCAACTATTCGATCTACATCGCTGACCGGGATCTTAGCGGGGTGGGAAAGACGTCTATCGCAAGGATCGTCGCGCAGCTGTGGCCGACTTGGTCCGGCGTTCTTGAGCGGCCCATCCATGGCGAAGGAGGGCTGTTCCTCTTGCCACAGAGACCGTATCTCAGCATTGGGAGCTTACGCGACCAGTGAGTGTCTTGCCTGGAAACCGCTGTGCTTTCAGCTTATCTCTTCTAGGGTCATCTAGTAAGCGAGACGCTTTTGCACATACCCTCATCACTGACGGGTAAAGTCCTCATACATACGCCGAGATGAAGGCCAAGGGGAGAACGGATAGCGAGCTCGTGAGCATTCTGGAGCATGTCCACCTCGCGTATCTGCCATCACGAGAAGGAGGGTGGGCGACGAGGAAGGAATGGAAGGATGTGTTGTCGTGAGTTCCGTCATGCCGGCCGCTACCTTTCTGACGTTATCTACAGAGGAGGCGAGAAGCAGCGAGTGAGCGATTTTTGGCATGTCGCTGATCTATGCTGATGTTCATGCTATAGATGGGTATGGCCCGACTGCTGTGAGCTCAATGAAAATGACTTTAGCAGTGCTGACCGATGTATAGGTATCATCGTCCGACCTTCGCCATCCTCGACGAATGCACCTCCGCAGTGTCATCGGACGTAGAGGGACTGATGTACGAGCACGCCAAGTCTCTCGGAATCACCCTTGTGACTATCTCGCACGTTTGACCCTTCGTGTCCTTCCGTTTGCGCTGACAGGTGGCATCAGTCACCGACCCTCCTTGCTGAAGTATCACAATCGCCATCTGCGACTCGGCGACCCGACTTCCGCCGTATCGACCTCGCCCATCACGCCGCGTACACCCGGCACACCCCTAGCCGCACAGGGTTGGCAGCTCACAGCGCTGGCGAGTACCTCTGACGAAGAGAAGCTCGAGCTGGAGATGGAGATTGAGAGACTCGAGGCGGTTCTGGACAATCACGTGGGACACTGGGAGTCGAGATTGGCTCAGATCAATAAGGAGTTGAGCGGGAAGGACACCAGCCCCGTATAGAGGGAATTCGGATGGGACAACCTTGTCGTTTCATGATGATGCATCGGATACGTGATTGAGTCATTCAACCCAAGATACTCGTACTCGTGTACACCCAACAAATATCGACAACCCAGACATCCAGTAAATCCCCAATCGATCAATCGCGATCTTCCCCACCGACTGCCGAATCCACCTCCTCCCTCAACCTCACCGCCCTTCTCTCCACCTGATCCAGAATCTTCCTCAACTCCCCCGCTTCTTCCCTAGGAACGATCTGACCCCCCATCTGACCCTGCAGGACCATCCTCAATGCCTCCGCCACCTCCTCATCACCCATCCCACTTCTCCCACCCAATCTCTTTGCACGCCTCATCTCGGCTCCTTCTCCAGATTTGACCGAATAATACGTCCAGATATTCGAGAGGACAAGTAAAGTAATGACGAGACCGAGCACAGCCTCCTTGCCACCGGACATATCGCTCATCGCCTCTCCAGCCGTCTTGAGACCCGTCCCAACTATCCCGAAGCCTGACATGACCATGTCCAGAGCCCATTGGAGGTACGTCTGGTCTTTGTCCAGTCTCTCTTTCCGTTGTTGAGCGGCATAGGCTTCCGCTTCGCTAGGTTGGTTGGCTTTGTCTTCCTCCGCGGTGGTCGCTTCGTCCTCCACTCCGCCTGCACCGACAAATTCGGAAGCATGCTCTTTGATGTAAGATCGGATACCGGCATCCAAGTCGTCATGATATTGCTTCTGCCCATCGATCGCAGATTTCTCGATGATGCCTGCCAATCAGCTGGAGTATAGAGGTCCCGACTCACCTTTGACCCATGACTTGCCCGTCCACTCAACAGTCGTCGTAACCACCACCTTTGTTGAGTTAGCGCCAGCCCAAGTCAGACACGTTCTCGTCTTGACGCTGAATACCCCTCCACTCGGCACATCCGGCGTCTTGGTAGTCGTGAGCACGGAAATATACTCTTCAAAATCGCCATGCTCCTGCTCATCCGTAATATGGCATTTCGTTTGCTTCGGCCCAATCGATCCGTTGAGCGGCTTGATATAAGTCATCGAGCGGGCGAGATGTTTCTGCTCATCTGGCTTCCAATCGGACATCTCGATCTCTGCATCCGTCAGCTTGACTCTCGTGGACTCCGCACGAACCTCTGAGCTTCTCGGTATCGCTGAGAAAGGTCTTGTACCAGTCGGAAGTGAAGATGAGATTGTATATCTTCTCTGGGGTGCTCGGAAATGTTGCATCGAGCGCAGTTTCCGAATAATGCTTTCCCTCTTTGCCGCACGCGCATTGTGTCTTGGCGTGACCTTTGCCTTCTCCGCCAGACTTGCCGCCACCGGGGAATTGATCCTCTTCTATGACGGAAGCGGGTCGGGAACCGTTGGCATGGTGGAATGATGTTGTCGACATGACGGCGTTGGGATTGCACAGTCGCCAGACATTCATCATGACGTCGTAGGTTGTGTCGCGGGAGAGGAACGATGCAAAGGTGTACTGCCCTTTTTCAGCATGGATTTCCGAGGGAGTGCTCGACTGACCTTGGCGGTTGCAGTAGAGACGCCAATCGCATTCGGGATGACTAGTGCGGTCGTCTTCTTCTCGATCTGCTTGATGTCTGTGAAAGCGACCACGACCTGCGGAGCATCAGCATCTCGCGGACTTTGAGCGGGGCATGCTCACATCGGTGACCCATCCGAAGATGTTGGCATGGAAGCACAGGTGATTCTCGGACACAAATAGCCGCCCTTGTACCAAAATATCCTTCGACAGCGCACAGCCATAGTCTGGCGGCATACGTGAGCTAAGTCCCATTTGGTATCAGTATGCTCACCTTCAATAAGATAGTCCCCCTCATCGACGCTCGAAAACATCCCACGAAAGTCCGCCTGCCGCTTGTTGCTGGCTACTGCGAAACCCGTCACCGGCAGGTGGCCATCACCATCGCTATCCGTGTCGTCATCATCGTCATCATCGTCATCGTCATAGGCGTCCTCGTCTCCGTCTGCATGAGCGACGCTTGCATCATCCGCCCCATTGCCCCGGACGAGGAAAGGGCTCCGATTGGTCGGTCCGCTCTTCGAATGGCTAGATTGTGCCGAAGACATCAGGTGATCCCCATTGGTTGGGCTCGCGAGATGGATCCCTCCCTTGGCGAGAGCCGAGGCGATCCCTGACTTGGCAGAAGAAGTGGACAGCGCCCTAATCTTCTTTGATTTCTTCCTGGTTTTTCGGCTTCCTTCGAGATGTAGGTTCTGGTTGATCAGTGGGGATGGCGCGGTCTTGGCGGTGACGCGACTGGCGATGGAGATGTGGCCGGAGCGAGCATCATCGGAGACGGCTGTTCCAGCGGCTGGAGCGGATTCGACGGGCAAGGCGGTAGGTTTGCCTTGGCGATAGGTGAAGGACGAGCCCTCGACCACATGAGCCGTCACGGAACTATCGTCGCTCATCTGCTGAATATCAGCTCAAGCTCTCAGGAAGAGGTCAGGGTAGCGTACAGCTGTCGCAGGCTGCGCCCCGGTGACAGCGCCAAGCGCTATTCCCAATCCTTCTGCTTGTCCGTTTCTAGGACTAGCCACGACAGGATTGCTATCGAAGCTTCTCGGACTGTTGGATCCCTCCTCGGTCAATACCAACTTCGGAGTGCCTAGCACCTGTTGATTCGTGTTCCCGGGAAGAGCCAATGGTTCCGGTTTATGCTTCCCCTGCTTGCTAGGCGAGACGACGGGTACGCCGAACTCTTCCAGAAAATGACTACCGGACCGTCCGAGAGTAGGCGACTGGGAAGAAGTGGCGGGCGAGAGGAGGGTCTCGTCTTCGGATGGAAGGGTGTTGCTATTGGAGTGTGCAGAGGAGACGGTAGATGAACGGCGGTGACGGTTGTCGCTACCGGATAGTGAGGAGGAAGTCGAGGGAGAACGCTTGAAGCGTGATAGGATACTGGGCATGGGCGACGAGTATTCGTGCAACTACAGAATGGATTTGAAAAGATTCATTAAAGAGGTAGAGGCTTTGGATAGCCGTCCCATAAACGCGTGGCGTTTGATTTTCAAACCCTTAAGTTCTGCGGAGAAAATTCAGGTCTCATGAAGCCCTGAGCGCGACTGAATTTTGACAAGGAAATGTCTTTCCCCCACTGTTATCGCGCTGATCCGTTAAAACACAACCAAGCAGAGCCTCCTCACATGAAATGATTTCTCACGCCTTTTGTGCGCAATCTGCTGGATTGTCCTGTTCCCTGGCGTGCTTTACGGCTCAACAACTCGAAATGAACGCTACAGGCTGCATGTCTGGAGCTTTGTGACTCCCCACCTCATCAAATCTCATTCGAGATTCTCCCGGCGAGCCAAAGAAGTGCCTTGCGATTGTTCTTAGATGATCCATTACATCCGCACGAAGCGATGCCACGACTTTCGACCGCGTCTTGTGATCCTGTGAGGGGAGGTAGACGAGGGTCGAGGAGGTTTCTGAAGCAAAGAAACTAGGCTGCACCGCGCACTATCATCAAAATCTGGATGACGTGGCTTTCCGGTGGACTTCGTATCAGAATTGTCAAAAGTAAGGTTGCTGTCTGGAATCGACCACTTTCTAGACGGTTTTCCGATACTGGAACGCCCAACATGATCGCCCCACCGACTTCTCAGTCCGAACTCCACCCTCTCTGCGTCTCTGCCATCGTCCGAGACCTCATCACTGAGCATGAATCCTCCTCATCCTCCAAATCGTCTGACCCACCCAACATCAATGCCCTCCGGATGAAGTACGCCAAGAAATACAACCTATCGGCTATTCCACGACTTACCGATGTTCTCGCTGCCGTTCCTGAGGATTGGAAGGAGAGATTGAGAGGTTGGTTGAAGGCCAAGCCAGTGAGGACGGCGAGTGGAGTAGCGGTGGTTGCTGTTATGTGCAAGCCGCATCGGTGTCCGCATGTCGCGATGACGGGGAACATCTGCGTGTGAGTTTCTTTTGGCGGCTTTCTTATCCCGGCCAATGGAGGCCGGGCGACGGAGCCCATACAGCTCGCCATGTACTGAATAACTGGTAGGTATTGTCCCGGAGGGCCCGACTCCGACTTCGAGTATTCTACCCAGTCCTACACCGGCTACGAGGTGTGCTGTCATCTTCGTTCGTATTGGGAGTGTACCCTGATACTAGTCCAGCCTACTTCCATGAGAGCAATCCGAGCTCGCTATGACCCGTACGAGCAGACTCGAGGCCGGATAGACCAGCTCCGCGCACTGGGCCACAGTGTGGACAAAGTTGAGATCATGTGTGTCGCTTCTCCGCCTGACTTGGCTTGCGCTGACCCGAATCAGCATCATGGGCGGTACATTCATGTCCATGCCGGAGGACTATCGGCATAAATTCGTCGCCGGCCTGCATAATGCTCTCAACGGACATACCGGAGAAGATATCGACGAGGCAGTCAAATTTGGAGAGCAGGGCAAGACGAAGTGTGTCGGTATCACTATCGAGACGAGGCCCGACTACTGCTTGAAGCCACATTTGAGGTAAGACCATCTCCCACTTAGACACGAATCCGCTGATAGGCAGTCATCTTGCAGTCAAATGCTACGATATGGCTGTACCCGCCTTGAGATCGGCGTCCAATCGGTCTACGAGGTAAGCGCCGTCTCCAGTGGGGTTAGCTTGCCTGACAGCTCGCAGGACGTGGCTCGAGACACGAATCGAGGGCACACCGTGCGAGCTGTTAGCGAGTCATTCCATATGGCGAAGGATGCGGGCTACAAGATCGTCGCGCACATGATGCCGGATCTACCTAACTGCGGGACCGAACGGGACATTTGGCAATTCCAGGAATTCTTCGAGAACCCGGCGTTCAGGTCAGACGGCTTGAAGTTGTACCCAACATTGGTCATCCGAGGAACTGGTGCGTCAATGAGATCGTCACGAAGCTGCTTGGAAGCTTACTGGTGCGGGATCATTGCTGCTCGTGCAGGTCTGTACGAGCTCTGGCGGACGGGAAAATACAAGAACTACCCGCCTAACGCGCTCGTCGACATCGTAGCACGGATCATGGCGCTTGTTCCGCCTTGGACCAGGGTTTACAGGGTGCAGCGGTATGCCTGGCTACTGCCCGTTGCTGAATCTCGCTTAACTTGAATCTCAGAGATATTCCGATGCCTCTCGTTTCCTCTGGTGTCGAGAATGGTAATCTCCGCGAGCTAGCACTAGCCCGGATGAAGGATTTCGGAGCAGAATGTCGGGATGTCCGATATCGGGAGGTCGGGGTATGTCCCTACATCCATCACACCGCACTTGAACTGACAAAGTTTGACCCGTAGATCCATGAGATCCATAATCGGGTGCGACCGCAAAATATCGAGCTCCTCAGACGGGACTACGCGGCCAACGGAGGATGGGAGACCTTCTTGTCCTACGAGGACCCGGAAGCAGACATCCTGGTCGGTCTGCTACGATTGCGAAAGTGTTCTGAAGATGGGACGTACCGCAAAGAGCTCGTCGGGATGGACGGTGGCTGTAGTCTGGTCAGGGAGTTGCATGTATATGGTACGGCGGCGCCGGTCCATTCAAGGGATCCGAAGAAGTTCCAGCACCAGGTCAGTTTCCGCCGCTTCTCGAATGGTCGACGAGCTGATGGAATGGCATCACAGGGCATCGGAACATTGCTCATGGAGGAAGCCAAGCGGATAGCGAGGGAAGAGCATGGATCTGGCCGAATAGCCGTGATATCAGGCGTGTTTAAGAGCTCGTTTACCGCAATACCTATGCTGACGACAATCCAGGCGTCGGCACGCGGGACTACTATCGACGAATGGGATACTTCCTGGACGGACCGTACATGGTCAAGGACCTGTTGTATGATGACTGAAGATGAACCATGCCAAGCACAACCTCCCATCGTTCCGGATCGAACGACGAGCACCTGGTGATTTGTTGCAGCCCCACCACTGTCCCAGATGTTACACACGGCGCTATCACCTGTAAAAATTCTCCAAGCGTTTGCGGGATCCGAGTGCACATTTCGAAGGATAGTGATGCTGTGAGGCGGCAGAGATGAGGGACGGCATTGCTTTGGTCTGTTTCTTCGCGCAGTGTCTTGTGGGCTTAGATGTACAGGTCACTGCTTGGATACCCAGCCACTAGTCCAATCTTGACAGGAGTTGCGGTTCCAGCATATCTTCTTCGGCTGAGACTTTTCCAATCCTCATTTGCTTCCGGCCGTTCCTGTATTCTCAAAATCAATGTAGAATCAGACGCGGCTGTATCTCTTGATGCTGACGGCCCAACATCCCCCTTGGCGGGATGCCTGTATCATCAGGTGAGAATATTCAGCGATCAATCGCAGGTGGAGAATTGATGAGGTATCGTAGCCGACATCGTCGTGATCAGCGATGGTGAGGACGATGAGATCTCCTTCGTCGGCCCAGGTTCAAGTAGACTGGTTACAGCGGTCTCAAGCCGGTCGGTCGTCTCCCTTACGATTGTTTGAAACTTCCTGAGTCATTAATAGGCCGGCGGCGATCTTTGTTGACTCAGCTTCGGAAGTCTCGGAAGATGAGAGGCTGCTTAACCTTAGCGACTTGCTGCATTCGGAACCGAACGACGTGCCGGAGATAGCGGTCAGGAGTACGGTGAAGGGGAAAGGCAGAGCGAGAGAGGCCGATGTGGTCGTGCAGAGGGTGAGGCAAAGTTCCACATCACAAGGGCCCTAGACTGAACGTGATTGTAGGCATCAATCATCGACAGCCTCGACGGGCTTGGCGACGATGCGACCGAGCATCACGAGGGTACTGCGCTCTCGAAGCGGGGATTTCCGGTCAAGGCGGCAGATGAGATACCGGGATCAGAGAGGCCTAAGGGAAAGCGACGGAAACCGAGCGGTAAGATGGAGTCGCATACCACCAACGGGGTATCACAGGCGAGTCTCTTGCTCGCCTGTATGTGAATGATGCTGACAGAACGCGAAGCCCGAAATGACCAAGGAGGAGAGAGATGCGGTGAAAGTGGAAGAAAAGCGAGAGAAGCAGCTGGCCAAGGATGCAGCCAAGGTCGGCTACCCCTTCCTGCTGATTAGATATTCAATGACATGACAGCCAGGCTGCGAAAGAGGCCGAGCGATCATATCAAAAAAAGGTGGCAGAAGTGAATAAGGTCAGCCTTGCTTCATCATCCTCACGGGGTTCATTCAGCTGAAAAAGATCGCAGCTCCGCACGTCAAAGAACGATACAGTGCGCGAGATTCACCTCTACCTCTCACACGACCTCTCACTCCCTTCATCCCCCATCGCCGGCGCACTTCCCGAGATCCGCGCGCGTCTCACCGATAACCTTTCCGAGCTTCTTTTCCTCGACGAGCTGGACTCTCCTGTTCCTGGGACTATCAAGTTTCGCCGTCACCTCAAGGCGAAGTGGGATGGGAGAGCGAAGCGGTTCGTCCCGCTCGATCAACCGACATGGGTTTGGGAGGGTACCGTCCTGATCGTGGTCCCGGCTGCGGAAGTTGTGGATAAGATTGCCCATGGAGATGGCATCCTGGGCACTTGGCTTGCCGATAATCGCTTAACCTTGGGATTGAGCGAGGGGGATCAGGTGATTGTGATTGTCAAGGGATTGCAGAAGTATTACGCCAAGACGAAGACACTGGCGAATCGGGAGTTCACCGCAGCAGCGCGGGCCGGTATCGATGGCCTACAGGGAGGAGGGAGTGCGGCTGCGGCGCTGAGTAGCAGGCCGGCAAAGGAGGTAATTGAGAGGGAGTTGGTGAAGCTCCAGGTGGAGCAGGGGCGTTTCTTGGTTCACGGTATGGCTTCTCTCCTCGTCGCGCCGACCGCCATTGACCACGTCGCGCAGTGGAAAAGACGGAAGACATTGAAGATTGGGTTTGTAACCTCGCAGCAGACATCGCCATCCGTCCAGTAGGCTTTTCCCATCACCATCTATGTCGGACTGATCAGTGCGCAGTACAAACTCCTCTCGAAATCGCACCTAAATTTCGCCCCAACCGACCACCAGCGAAAAGGCTCGTCCCCGACCGACGCCTTCGAGCTCATGCTGCAACAGGTCCAAGGGATCACCCCGTCGGCTGCAGCTGGCATCGCGGCGGTATATCCTACGTTCAGGGAGCTGATGGAGGGGTATGAGAAGGCTGAGCGGAGAGGTGGGGTTGAGAGGGCTGAGCGGATGTTGGCGGATTGCGAGGTTTGTGCTTGTCTATTCGAGGTCATGACGAAATGCTGAGGAGAGTAGATCAAGAATCTGAGAAATGGGACGGCGAGTGGGAGGAAGCTGAACAAGGTGAGTCCTCGGCCGATGCATAAGGTCGGAGCCGATGAAGTCCAGGCATTGGCGAAGAGGATCTACCACGTCTTCAGAGGAGACGACAGTCTCGCACTTGCTTGAGGGTCAGAGCGAAGAAAAGAGAGATCGTCGGAAATGATAGCCTGCATATGCATATATTTGATACGTCGCCCTTCCCTGGATCCCAATAGTCTCCCCTTACGTCTTCACCTTCTTCCTCGGCGTGACCTCCACCTTCCCCTCGGCTTTCCGTCGCTTCTTTTCCTTCACTGATGAGTCCAATGCCCTGACGACATTCTGCTTCAGCGCCTTCGGTCCAGGGGTATCGAACCCATAAGCCATATTCCGGAATTTGAGCAAATGAGTCGGCTGTGCACGCTTGCCAGGGAGGATACTCTGCATTTGCGTGCTCGTTCCGGTAGTCGAGGCGGGTATGGAGGTAGAGAGGAACGAAGGGAGTGGATGTGGATTGTCAGACGGGGGATGAGGTACGGATTGAGGCGTCTGGGGTGTGAGGAGCAAGTGGTGTTTGATCGGTATTGGAGCTGTCTCTCATCAGCGATGGACGAGCAAAGAGATGGGATCGACATACCGACGAATAGCTTCCCACTAGCACTAAGTCGAGGCACAAGTAATCTCATCCCACCCACCATCTCCTCCCCACCTTCGACCCTCAGCTCCTCCTCGTCGGCATCGACATCCATCGCCATAGCATCCACCAGGCCTGGTCCAGCGGTCGGTTGACGGCCCTCCTCATCCGCGACCTCATGAGCGTGCATGCGCTTACTCGAGCCGGCGGGTACCAGGTTATACCGTTGGGAGTTCGTATTTAGCGATCCTGAGGGATGGGAGTGCGGTTCGATGGGCGAGGGGAGGGTGATGGATAGTCGGGACAAGCGGGAGGGTTTGAGCTGGTCTCGTCAGCTCTTAGTCATGGAAGGGAGTTCGAGCGAACGTCGACGGGAACTCGGATGGCCCAGAGCTCGACGCCGGGTTTCAGGGCTATGGCATCGTATTCGAAGGGGGAGGATTTGAAGCCGGTCGAGACGGTGATGGGGGACATGCCTATTGGGGGTACATATCGGCTGAAAGGTATCAGCTTACGACGACTCATGCTATCAATGAGCTTACGGCAAGCTCCTGCCCTTGCTCGCTGATGGCTGGGTCACAGCAGTGGCCCCGTCCGCCTTGTGCCTCGGCCTCACCCCCTCGAGATCCCCTTCGCTTTCAGGCGAATCGTTGTCCTCACTCTCGCTCTCGCTTCCGTCCATATCGTCATGATCTTCAGTGTCCAAATCGGAATCGACTGTCTCTTTCGATAAGAAAGGTCGCGATGGTTCGGGAGCAGGAGCGACCTTCTGCTTGCTCTTGTGCCTTGCCGTCGACGATGGTCCTGCCTGAGAACTCATTGCTAATCAGTGATGTAGTGACGGAAAAAGTCTGAGACGGCAAAACTCCTGAAACGCGGGAGGTAAGTTCCGCGAATCGGATCTGTTTTCATCCTCGTCCTTCTCCACTCCCCCATCGCCCAATCTTCTGAGATGAGCCCGCCGTCATCACCGACCATCAAGGCGGCCGAAGATCTCGAGCTATCAGATTCACCGGAAAGCGAGACGTTTGAGGATGGTTCGGACGTCTTGGCGGATCACAAGGAGACTCCGAGTAGGGTCAAGACGGCTGCTTCGATGGGGGAGAACGGTATCTCATCAAGCACCGACCAGGCAATCACCTCGCCGAGCTCCTCCTTCCGCTCTATACCTGCTTCCACTTCGCTTAGCAGTCTGAGCCCCGAGAAGCTGCTCTCGAGACTTCCCTCAAAGACCTCGCCTGCCGGACGAAAGCTGCGACTGGCTTCGCCTAAACCACCAAAGAATTCCGGATCAGCTACACCCACCCTGTCGGGCGAGGGGTTCTCGGAAGTCCCGCTGACGACTAAAAATGCGGATCCCGAGGCTGGTGAGCACCGGACGCCGGAACGGAAGAGTCGTGCATTCTCACTCGTCCCACCTCCCCCTGCCGACCTGTCCTATGACCTTCCAGAACCCGTAGTGACGCCTCCTGCAAAAGAGTCAGGTCCAAGCAAGGCGTCCTTCTTCTCATCCGCCCTCGGCTTCGGTTTCCCTTCCACTTCCGCTTCTCTCGCCGCGGAGCCATCATCCCTGTCCGCTCAGACTTCCAGAACAGCATCCGGGAACAGCCAGCAAGGCGGATGGAAGTCGACCATGACGAACCTCCTTACCACTCGGCCCGCTTCTTCCACCTCCCCGGTACCCCCTCCTTCATCATCTAGATCATCGCCATCGTCTCATCCGTCCGCCGTCAGTCCAGCTGGTCCCTCTCGAACCCCCTCCAGCTCATTCCTTCTACATCGTATCGAGTCGACGACCGCTTCACGCGATCGGCGGATCAGTCGGGAGGCAGGCGGCGGAGACAAGCTACGTGAGGGCTTTGAGCGGGTTCGTGGGGAGATGGAGGGTGCTGCACGGGAGATGCGGAGGGAGCGGGAGAAGGGGGTCGAGGAGGAGAAGGAGGAACGGCCGACATCGTCTGGAGGGGTGGACTGGGTATTCTGGGGCTCGGTGGTACAGGACTACGAGGAGGTGGCGAGGACGAGACCGAAGGAACTGTCAAAGGCGATTCAACAGGGTATCCCAGCTGTCATACGGTATGTCTCATGGCCAGAAATCCTGCTGACGGTGAATAGAGGAGCAATCTGGCAGCTCATGTCCTCGTCAAAATCCTTACCGTTGGAAGAGACGTATAAAGCCTTGCTGAAGCTCTCATCCCCGCACGAGAAGGCGATCGTCAAAGATCTGAGCCGGACGTTCCCTCATCACAAGTTCTTCCAGGAGGGAGGTGGGGCTGGGCAGGAGAGCTTGTTCATGGTAGTCAAGGCGTACAGCTTGTATGCCAGCATACTCGTGGTGAGGCATGTGCTGAAGTTTCGCAGGTATGATCAAGAAGTCGGTTATACTCAAGGCCTAGCTTTCATTGTTGCTGCCCTTCTTCTGAACGCGAGTCTGCCCTATATCTTAGCTTTCTGCTGCCACACTCATCTGTCGGTGCTGACATATGCGTAGATGCCCGACGAAGAAGCTTTCTGCGTCCTTGTTCGCTTGATGGACTCGTACAACCTGCGATCCCACTTCCTCGCCGATATGCCTGGCCTCCAACTCCGACTCTTCCAATTCGATCGGCTACTCGAGGAGATCCTCCCGCTGATACATACTCATTTCTTGAGGAAGGGGATCAAGAGCAGCATGTTTGCCAGTCAGTGGTTCATGACGCTCTTCTCTTACCGGTAAGTCAAGTACAGGCCACCATGCATGTTGATGACAGGATAGATTTCCGCTGTCGTTGGTATACCGCGTCCTGGATATCGTTTTCGCGGAAGGCATCGAGGCGATCTTCAGATTCTCCCTTGCGCTTCTACAGAAGTCTGAGGAACAGCTGGTTGATCTCGAGTTCGAAGGGATTCTCAATTTCCTGCAGACAGACCTGTTTGAGGTGTATCGCGCGGAAACCTCGCCTGAGGAGGAGCAACGGGCGGAAGGAGAGTGGCTTGCAAACGACTTTGTGCGAGATGCCTATGACGTCCGGATGTGAGTGGTCTCGATGGCTTGACCATTTGCTGATTGAGTGAACAGAACACCCCTCATGCTCGACTCGTACGAATCGGAGTGGAGCGATTTATGTCGAGATCAGAACAAGCATGCTCTGGAACTAGATCAGCTGCGAGGGGCGAATCGCAATCTTAGCTCACAAGTGTAGGTGGATCCTATTTTTCCCGCACTCCTAATCGGCTGACCCATTCAACAGGAAGCAGCTTGAGGCCTCGCTTGCCACAATGTGAGCGAGATCTACTGATGCAGTTGCACGAACTAATCGAAGCCTCGCAGCAGTGAGGAGCATGTCGAGCTTGTCCGTCAACTGGTCAAGAGCAAGATCGAGAAGGAGGAGACGGAGAATGAGTTGGTGCGATATAAGATGTTGTGAGTGGACGCTCTTGTGGAATCTCCCTCATGAGAGATCGACGTCGTGCAATTCTTCGCTTATTAGGATCGTGCAGATACGCAGAGCTCGCCCACGCTCAGCAGGACGCCATGTCCACCCACAGTCGGCTGTCTGCCGGATCCTTACAGCAACCACCACGATTCAACAGTACATAGGCTGACCCAATCACTGCATACATCATCTGATCATTCTTCATGTCGCATACTCGCATACATAGCCAAGACGATCAAAGGATTGATGATATCATGCTTAAAACAAAGTGCCCTCGATATGGGTCAAGCATCATAATCCTCGTCAACCTCCCTCTCCTGCCGAACAGCTCCAGGCTCAGCCGCTATACCGACCTCGTCCATATCCTCATCCTCCCCCTCGGCGTCCCCGTCCCCCTCTCCTCCCCTGAAACCATTGATGTCCCCATCCTCCGTCCTAACCTCATCCACCTCTTCCTCACTCTCGCTCTCCCCTTCTTCCTCGTCCTCATCCCCTTCCTCCTCCAATACCAGTCCCGAATCCGGTACGATATCGAAGTTCACCTCCCCTAATCGCTGGTGCGGTGGAGGTAACCTGAGCACGTCAAAGGTCTCGGGTAGTGTGGGAAGGGGTTGACTATTCAGCTCGTGTGCGAGTGTAGCCAGATACTGTTCCATTCAGCCAAAGATGAGGTGGGAGGTGGGAGGTAGGTAGGGTAGACGTACGTCTCGGGGAGGAGCTTCGAAGAACTCGTATCGCCTTCTCATGGAGATGGCAAGTCCCACATCCTCTTTCTCGATTTTTGACGGGCCGGGGCGCGAGGCGTGGTCGGCTAGTGCTTGGGCGGATTGGAGGACGTCGGCGGTGTACCCTGTTCGTCCATCAGTCTGACAGAGCACCGAGTGATGAGAGGTCACGGTGACGGGGAGAGGTATCGTGGGTGGAGAGTAGAGAAGGATGAGGAGGAGAGGCGTACGGTGGGCAAAATCGAGGAGCTGGTGGATGACGCGCTCGTCGGCGTCGTCGATACCTTTCGAGGCGAGGATGAGGGAGATGAGACGACCGTCGCGAGGGACTGCGACGGGTCGAGATCAGCTAGGACTGGGCGTCAGGAGACTGATTGGAAGCCAAACATACTTGGGTGAGCGGCGTTGGTCATCTCCTCTGCAGCTGGTAAGATAGGGAGAGTAGATTGGAGGGGCCATTCAACAGCGGCTTGGGGTATTGCTGGCGGAGATTTCTCGGAGGAATTGTTGATGGAGTCGCCTGGTACACACTGAGATCATGGATACATGTACTCTTTGACGAATCTCGTCTCTCCATCCCTCTTCCCGCCTTCCCTCATCGTTATTAGCAAATTTCCTCCCATCTACTCGACGTCTATTATACGGCTGATTTCGTAAATCTGGCATAGAAGCCCAAGAAAAAGAGGACCACCACGATCACATGATGACACAGCACGCGTTTTGCTGCAACGCCCTGTCAGCGACTTCGAAGATCACTGGAAAGACTTGCGCACCTTCTTCGCAGTCTTGTAAAACATCTTGGATTGCGCGGAAAGTGCGTTGGATCGCTCAACGAGGTTGTCCAGCTTCTCTCCTCGCTCCAGCACCGACTCGATCGTCTTGTGCTGCTCAATGGTCAGCCCATCAACACCGAATGCCGTCAAGCAGTCCACGCACCAACACAATCTTCGTCTCGTCCAGCTCCTTTTGTACCTTCATGATCGTATCCGCCTGCTTTGGGTCCTGATACTTGGTCAAATATGTTGACAATGTCCCCTCAAGCTTGCCCTTCTGAGCCGGCGGGAGACCACCCGCTGCGGCTTGCGAAGGGTTTCCGCCGAATGCGTTGGCAGAAGCAGAGTCGAACGAGGGTGCTGCCGAGGACGAGGGGAGTTGAGCGAGGAGAGCGGTGTGTTCGTCGAGAAGTTTGGTGAGAAGGGAGAATGCTGGTCGGTAGGGGTACTCGAGATCGGTCACCATCACAGCTACGATAGCCAGATGAGCTTGACTATGAGGATAGGAGGGCATCTGACGCACCAGCCATGCCCATCGCATTTGGACCTCTGCCAGGAACTCGAAAGACGTGCGCCTTGTAGTTGTTCTCCTCCACCGATGAAGGTTGGTTCACAGGTGTTCGCTCTGCCACCGTCTAACAAACTACTGTTAACGAGGAATGCTCAACAACATGAATGACATGCGCACTTTCGTGAGGAAAATCATGAACTCCCCAACACTCCCTCGTTGATAGAAGGAAAAGCTGCTGAGGTCCTGCGCATTGGCAAGGATCGTAGCTTGCGCAGGAATATTTGGTGAGACTGAGAGGAGAGAGAGCGAGTAGACCTTCATCGTGTCAAGGGGAAGGTGGTGGTAGGCTGCGAGAGCTTAGGGAGCCGTGGTGATAGTAGGAGAAATGGAACCGATGTCGTGGGGTCGCAGCGTGAGCGTTCGGCAAAGAGGGGCGAGCGGTGTTTGTGCTTTTGATGCAATTTGGCAGGAGGTTATCGAGGCTTCGTCACGGTTGAGAAGTGGCAAATGACTGAAGCGACGACTACGAACCGGTACAATGATGGAGAAATCAGCAAGGAGTGACGCACCTCCGAGCGCCAAATGACCCCATTCGGAAAATTGCCTTGATGTCCCGATTCACTACATAGCCCACATGGCCGAAAGCAGTCGGCTATTTCAATACTTATACAAGCATCTACACAGAATCGACCGATTATCAGAGCCCAAGCGCTGGCCTTGGTTGGATCGAAGCGAAGGGATCCGCGATAAGTTACCATTCAGGAAGTGACTTTGTCGAAGACTTTGTGGACGTCAGCAAATCGACGACTATTGCTCAGAACCACCCCATCAGCAATCATATAGGTCGACTACATCTGGCTAAGTGGCCTCAGTGATGTCCGACACCCTTCCAGACGATGCCTGGATCAACGCCTTCCTCCCCACCCCGCCCCGACCACTACTCATTGCCCTACAACGGCGTCTGCAAGCTTCGACCACGCATGTGAACGCCTTATCCGAGTTGTACAAGCAACGAGCAGCTATCGAGGCGCAATATGCCGAAAGTCTGTCAAAGCTTGCCCGTGCGGCCGAGTCTGGCGGATTGAATGGGAAGAATGGGATCGAGTGGGATAGAGCAAATGGAGAAGGGAAGCTGTGGGATAGCGTGATTAGCGAGATTTCCGAGGTGAGATTCTTCCACAGACCTGCTTGCGCTTTCCTGACAGTGGCAGACATCAACCTCCCACTCGACCCTCTCTGCACTCCTTCGAACAGACTTCGAGCAGCCTATCCGGGATCTGCCGAACAAGATCGTAGCCTGGCGTCGGATCGGGGAGCAAGACTCGTCCCTGGAGAAGACGCTGAGGGAATATGAGAGGACCTCTGCGAAGCTGGAGAAGGCGTCCGGGAAGACTAAATCCGGCAAGACGGACCAACTGTCTTCCGAGCTCAATCAGCTCACCTCGGCCTTGTCATCCCTCTCGCCAATGGTTTACACCACCTATCAGCGGTTGGATGAGGAGCGGCTTAGGGGTTTGAAGGAGGTGATCATACGCTGGGGCACGGTGAGAGGTGATATGGCCACACGAGACGGTGAAAGGTCGGAGAGGGCGGTCGCCTCCCTTATCGGATGGGAGACTCCGGATGAGGTGATGGCCGTTGGCAGAAGGCTTGGTGGGACCGGAGGTGCTGGGCGAGCGGGAGGTAATGCTCCGACACCCAACAATGCTACAGGGACACGTGAGTGTCTTTTGAACTCATCTTTGCCCAGCTTACAACAAAAAGCTCGGTCCGATCGCAGATTGTCTTCCGTCACATCTGGCACTGGAGCTTCCGACTTCTCCCCACGTCCCAAACCTCGGCAGAATGGATCTTCCAGCGGAAATGTCAATACGACTACCCCGTCGTCCTTCGCTGGTGGTATCAAGTCCATGCTGGGACGGACGAAATCCACAATAGGTGGACCAGCTCGTGGTAGGAGCGCTAGCGCTGCAACATCGGTTCGGAGCGGTCGACCAGACGGCGCTTTCGAGGCCGTTGGCGAGGAAGACGTCTGGCTACCGCCGAGGCCCGCTCCCCCGCCAGTCGATGAGGAGGGTTTCTCTGTTGCGCCCGCTGATCGGCATCGTAACCCTTGGGAGGATCCGAACGAGCTCGTCCCGATACCCGCACAATCTCCTGGAGTCATGACACCGAGTGCTGCTCCTCCGACCGGTGCTGCCTTTGCTCAGACATTCAATTCCTCTCCAGACGGCTCGCAGGACAATTTGTCAGCATCCACCTCGTCGCAGCACAACGCGCCTCGTCTGAATCTTGCTATGACACAACAACCGATCCAAGAGAGCGAGGAAGAGCGGCAAACAGCGCTCCAGAAGATGCAGCAGACCCTGGCCATGCCGCCGCAGCAACCATCGCGGCGGGGAACGGTTACTCGCGGCCGACGAGACGTACGGAACACCATGTTCGGCGGTGCGTCGGAGGACGGATCGACGATGGTCGGAAGTACGGGTATGCCTACTCCAAGATCGCCCGAGCCGATGGGCGATGCCCTTGCTCCGCCTTTGAGGGCTCCGTCCACCAACGGCGGGTACATGAATGGTATCGACAGGCCGCAGCAGATTACTCGACAGTCGTCAATGTCATCTGTCACATCGAACAACCCGTTCGATTCCCCGGGTCTCGCCGCAGGCCTGTCCCCATCCGTGATGGCCACTGCGGGCGAACCAGGTCTGCGTGCCAGCATTACCGAGACAGTCAATGTCATCATGCGGAGTTCTGAAATCCAGCGTGTCCAAATCACCGGCGAGATCCACTTATCCTTGCGCTTGTCCTCGATGTCTCAGACCGGTGGCCCGATACACATCCGCCTTACGTCTTTCGAGCAGCTCGAGAAGATCGCGCCCAATCCAGCTTTCCTCGCGCAAGTCCCCGACAAGCCAGGAGAATACTTCCTCAACTCCGAGGTTCTTTCGACAGCTACCCAGAAGGGGTCCGCGAAGGGCACTTTGCTCTTCAAGTATCAGGTCCATGTGTCCCCTGGCAAGGAGAGGACGGTGGCACCGCTCATGCTTGAGCCGGCTTTCTTGTGCAAGGATGGAGAAACGCGGATGATCCTCAATTACCGAGTCAACCCTGATTCTGCTTTGTCTTCCGCCAACATCTCGAATCTATCCTTCCTCGCTACCTTTTCGCCTGGTGTGAACGTCTCAAATGTGCAGGCTAAGCCTGCAGGAGGAGTGTGGTCCCCATCGACACGACGAATGACATGGAACATCAACGAGATGACGGGAACGGAAGGCAAGATCATCGCGAAGCTCACTACGGAGCCTGGAGGACCGATGGGTCCGCAGGGTGTACAGGCTAGTTGGGCGATTGAGGGTGTCCTTTGCAGTGGACTGGGGATGGAAGTGGTTGGTGGGGAACTGGAGGGAGGTTGGCGGTTCGAGGAGGTCAGGAGGGGTGTGACGACGGGGAAATACTTGGCGGAACCGGTCATCAACTAGACAATCAATCCCGGGGAGGAAGGCAGGAAGAGGCGAAGATCTGACACGTAGAGAGGGAGTAGAAGGAGAATCGGGTATCTTTAACAATAATCTTTGCGCAGCAATGCGGAATCAGCAATATCTGCGAAGACTTCTGCCTGGTTTCAAACGGAGGTAAGCAAAGGAAGGAAGACGGATGGACCACCTCCCAGTCCGCTTGGACGGCTTCTCTTCTGTCGAAGCTTCAACGCGTTTCAAGTTCGCGCGAGAAGTACTGTTCATTTGACACGTACGATCTGATTGAGCTGAATCGAACTGAACCAAATGTCTCTCGCCCCGCCGCGGTCTTGGCCATCATGAAGCAATTGGGGTATGTCCCGTCTTCTCCTCTGCTTATCTAGCATTGATCAAGTAAAATAGAGTATCAGCTTTTCTACCGGGGTCAGGGGATACTATCGTGGTCTCCTCCGAGCCAAGAACAAGCGGGTGCAATCCGACACCGAAGCCAGCTCGGAAGACACCGATCCGGAGGAGGACTCCAATGCAGTGGCGCGCCGCCGTGAGGAGAGAGAGGTACGGAAGGCGATATCTGAGAAGCGGGTGAAGAGGTTGAGGCAGAAGGGAAGGCTGGTGGAGCAGCACCGTACCGTCGATCAGGTGACCGAGTGGATGGACGGGATGGGTTACCAGAACAAGGTGAGGCCGTCGCAGCGGAGACTCAGGGCAAGGTGGATTGTCAGCTGATCTAGTTTCCTGATAGGATTTTCCCTGGCTTGAGGAGATAATCAAGCAGAGTGAGATGCTTGAATTTGACAAGTCAAGGGATGAGTAAGGCTCGTAGTCACTCTCTTGGGCGAGACCTTCTGATCTTGTAATCTCATCATGTGCATCATTTCTGTCAATCGAGTCGTCACTTTGTTTGAAGGCTGAGGGTCTAATATTATCCCGCTGTGACACCTCCACCTGCGTGGGATTTAAGTCTGGACATCCAGAAGTCTCGTCAAAGCCACACCGTCCCAAAGAATGCCACGAGCAGGCAAGACCTCAGTCCGTGATGGATAACAGCTTTGTATTCAGTGGCGCCCTTGCTCGAGGTCGGTGTGGCAGCGGAAGCGGTGGATGTAGCGCTATTGCTGATGATGCCCGTAAGACCGCCGTTGGCAGTAATGGCAGCTGCTGACGCGGGAGGATACTCTAAAGGCGGCGTAAGACCGGTCGGGGTGTCATTGCAGAAGTCTTACGCTGACGACGCAGCTGAGGGGTTTCTCATCGTATTGACAAGAACCGCATCGATGATCTGAGCTGCGTTAGCATGCACATTGAGGGGAAGCAGAGGACGTACATGGACAACCCCGTTCGCGACCGGGATGTCGCTCCGGAGGATTTGCCCGGTATAGCCCCTACCTTCGTCGCAGCTCCCTGTCGTGTTTGCAGTAAAACCGCAGAGCCTCCCCGCTGGAGCTGATGAGTGTCGCCCCGTCGTTCAGTAGAGGGGAGTAGAGGACCGATCCATTGACAATCTAGGTATAGATTTTGAGCCAATATGCTTGCGACAAGTCGCCAAGACGTACGTGTTGCAGCACGGCGGTAAGCTGAGTCAGCTGAGCGAGTTCAAATTCGCGGACGTAAACGCCGCGTTGACGGGGACGAAGAAGGTGCAGCCGTGGCATGTGGAGAGGGAGTCGTTGAGACCTAGCGATGACACGGCGGCCAAGAAGGAGGTGGCGCCGAGGTTGGCTGCTACTGCTAGGCCGGACATCCCCAACGTATGCAAGACCGAGGGCGGCTGCCGTTTCTTGTGTCAAAGGTGGCCCGTCTACGAATTGAGGTGACTGACCACTTGAAGGATCTGCAATGCCCGGTCAGCGCATCTGGCAAGGATAAGAGGGACTTGCCCCATCCGTGGGCTGGGTATACAGATTATCATTCGTGATCAAAGCCCCGACGCTCGTGACATTCACCGAAGCCTCGCGAACGAGGGTGGAGAGTCCATTCGCCTGAGCCGCCCTCGTAGCATCATCGGCGGTCTCGAGGACGATGACTTGCGACTGACTGACGGGCAGGAGGACAGGATCGCCGCGCAACTCGGTCGAGGCGATCATGTGCTCTCTGGAAGGAGGTACATCGGTTGATGAGTTGATGGTAGCGGACACGATCTGCGGCACGCGTCAGCTCGCTCAGCTGGACCTAGCTTTTCGATGCCAGACGTGATACGAGAGGAGGGAGACGAAGTCCTCCGGTTCTTGGGGATTGGTGAGATTGCTTGACTCCCACGCCTGCATCGGTCAGCCAGAGTTTCTCCCGAGGGAACGGTGCCGGCCACGTTGAGGGCGTGTTGCGAAATGGGTGAGATTGGCGTTGATGAGCATGACTTGGAGACGAGCGAGGTACTGGGTCGAACTGCCATTGGCTTCAGCGGCTTCAGCAGAGGCGCTCGAAGGGAAGAGAGGGATGGTGATGAAAAGGAGGATCACTGAGAGCGTTGAGAGCATTGTTAAAAGTATTTGTTTGTCTTGAAAGTTCTCGTCTGTCACGGACAGCGATATACCTACTGTGAAGAGACCTCAGCCGAGGGGAAGTACGACGACGGTAAGCGCAGAATCCTCGAGACATCCATACTCCATCAGTCCAGAGCAAACGGGATTTGCCTCATGTTCTCGCCGGATCAAAACTTTCCCCTGTCAACTCGTCATGGCGATCTGTCTTCAGGTACGGCCCGATGAGAATCAAGAAGATGATGGAGCAGGGACAAAGGGACACCTATAGAGGCCATCTGGACCGCGGCCTAGTACGACTCCTATAGCCCCTGACAGAAGGGATCCTTGTTGACGATTTAGGTAGGAGCAGGGTGGTCGAGGGTACAGCTTTGATCTCTGGGAAAGGGAGAGGCGCTTTGAGGAGGTCAGATTAAGCGAGATTCATCCGACAACGGATCATATCCCGAACTCCGTCAATGCAGTTCCAGGGGGGTTCGTTTCCTGCAAGCGCTTCACAACAAGAGCAGATCATTTGCAAGACCCGATGAGAGCGTCCAATATCAATCTTACTTCCATCATGACTGCACGTCCACCTACTTCTCCAGACCCGAGGGCTGATGCGAAGAAGCAGAAGACCGGGGCTGATGTGAAGAGTCTGTTAATATGCTTCGTCCAAAGACCAGAAGAGCTAACAAGGTGCCTCTCTCTGCAGAGAAGGTGTGCTTGATGTACGTCTCTCTACCAAGCTAGCCTGGCAGTGTCTTGTCACGAGGTACTGATCGAATGTCTATTCTCCTCCCACTCTTATTCATACCCTTGTTCGTCAAAACAACACCGTTTGTCCCTCAGCGTTCACGATGGCTGGGGATTGTCTGAGGCGGAGAAAGGCAACGCCATCCTTCATGGTGATACGACTCACATGGACGCCATCCGGGATAAGCATAACTTCGTCGAGCTCGAAGCGCATGGTCTGGCGGTAGGGCTCAATGAGGGTTTGATGGGGAATTCGGAGGTTGGGTGAGTAAAGAGTTGGTCACCCGCTTCTGAGGTGGACTGACGCCTGGTAGTCACTTGAATCTCGGAGCTGGACGTATAGTATGGCAAGACATCGTCAAGATTGATCAGAGTGGGACCGCATCCACCTTCCTTTGGCTGAGACTGATCATTGCGCACACAGCAATCAAGAAGAACGAGTTCGAGAGGCAACCCAATATCGTCGAAACCATGAAGCGCGCCAAATCCCATGGCGACCGTCTTCACCTCCTCGGTCTAGTCTCAGACGGTGGGGTTCACTCACACATCACCCACCTCTTCGCCCTCATTCGCTGCGCGAAGGACTATCAGATCAAGAATGTCTACATCCATTTCTTCGGGGACGGGCGGGATACTGCACCGAGAAGTGCGACGAAGTACATCAAGCAGCTCCAGGACTACACCAAGGAGCAGGGTATAGGAGAGATCAGCACCGTGGCGGGGAGATATTACGCCATGGACAGAGATAAGAGGTGGGAGCGGATCAAGATTGCCCTGGACGGGCTGATCAATGGGGAGGGGGACAAGTGCTCAGAGGAAGACCTGGTGAAGACTGTGCAAGCGGGGTACGCGAGGGACGTAACGGACGAGTTCATCAAGCCGATCATCTGTGGCGCAGCGGATTCGCGGATCAAGAGTAGGGCCCCACAGCTTGATGGGATGTCGTTGCTGATACCTCCTCGCAGAGGGAGATACCCTTTTCATGTTCAACTACCGGTCCGACCGTATGCGCGAGCTCACAAGCGTCTTGGGCCTGCCCGACAAGCCGATGGAATTCTCCATTCCTGACGATCTCGTAAGCTTGAAATCTCGGCGTGGATCCCAATAAGCTGAACAATTTCAGAACATTACCACTATGTCCAAATACAACCCCGCTTGGAGCTTCTCCGTTGCCTTCCCTCCTCACAGTATGGCAAACGTCCTGGCCGAATGGCTCGCCAAGCAAGGCGCCAAGCAATGTCACATCGCCGGTCCGTCCGGTGATCTGCTTGATGGCAACATCCGCTCATGTTCGCAATTTAGAAACAGAGAAGTATGCTCATGTCACCTTCTTCTTCAATGGTGGGGTCGAAAAGCAATACGATAACGAGGACCGGCATATGATCCCTTCACCAAAAGTCGCCACTTACGACAAACAACCCGAAATGAGCGTGCAGAGCGTGGCGGATAAGGTCGCGGAAGTCGTCAAGTCGGACCAGTATGACTTTGTAATGTGCAACTTCGCACCGCCCGACATGGTAGGTCCTCTTCTACTGCGGCTCGCTGTCGAGTCTGAACAAATCTTGTCAGGTCGGCCACACCGGGGTGTACGATGCTGCAGTAGAAGCGATCGGGGCCACAGACAAGGCAGTGAAGACGGTCTATGATGCCTGCGAAGAGGCAGGATACGTACTCTGCGTGACGGCGGACCACGGGAATGCTGAGCAAATGATCGACCCGCAGACCGGCAACCCACATACGGCGCATACAACAAGTGCGTTGTCCTCTAAGCATCACTGATCGGTGCTGATGAAATCATTAGACCATGTCCCATTCATCGTTACGGGGGACAAGGGTGCGCTGGAGTTGGCAGGGGAACAGGGCACTTTGGCGGATGTGGCACCTACGGTGCTAGCGATATTGGGCCTGCCACAACCGGAGGGTGAGTTCCGAGATCTGATTCGGAGCCGTCCTGACGGCACCTCTAGAGATGACTGGTCGTTCTCTTCTCGCCAAGCAATAGATGCTAGCGCCGAGCGACATCAGATAGCAATTGACGTGCACAGATGCAAGCATAGTGATACAGACAATTTGTTGGGATTCGAAACGGAAGACTTATCAAAAGCTGCGGGGATTGGACCCGGATTCTTTATAGGCGTGCCAATCATTGCACTAAACACCCGAAGGAGACATCCCAGGAAGCCTTCATGTCGGGGGGGTCCTATGCCTATATATCGGGGCGAAAGGGGCTCCCTCCCTCCCCTAGGCTCAGGTATGACTGACGCCATCCTCGGACCCATCCTCTGGTGCTCACTCAGTCGTCTCCCGTATCCCCAGCGTGTTCCCTATCATCCCCCATCCAAGACCTCGTCGATGTGTCCTTCGTCCATCGTCGGATCTTGGTTGACTGTGCTCGGGGCAGCAGCGGCATCTCGGATTCTTGCGCGGTTCTCGCGGGCAAATGTGCCCCAGATACGTGAGGTGAGGGTGACGGCAAAGTTATGAGCGTAAAGGCTATCGGTAGGCAGAGCGCTATATTCGAGGAGATCACGTGACTGTGCCTGAACGTGTTTCAGCGATGGTGAAAATGCATCGACTCTCCCACAACGTTGACTTTTGACTGGTCCATGTCTATCTTCGTCAAGACTCATCCCGTCCGCCGTGCAGTAAGACACGTGACATCGCGAGATATTCAATACCCAATTCGAGCTGCACGACCGTGTCGGCAATGCCTCTTTCAGCTTTTGAGCTCGCCAAAGGTTCAATCGATCCGTCACTTGGCCGAGGTATCGAGCTCGAGCCGCCATCGTTCAATACTATTAGAACGTCGCTTCTTCAACGACTCATCCCAGCTTTCTTCAACTATCGAATCAGCTCATGGTAAGATCATCGAGGCGGCTCGAGTCAAAGTTGAAGCCTACCGTCTTGCCGTCGCCAAAGTCAGTTCAAACACCATCTGGACCCCTTTCAAGAGCTCATCATTGACTTCTGCAGGATGTGACGGATTCGAGTGTCGATGAGCAAAAAGCACGAGCTCAAGTACTGAAAGACGTCGGCCCGCTTGCCGCAGCTTGGGAGAGCTACCAGAACTTCCAAAAGGTCCGTCGTCCTAGGGGTAATCTGGATGACAAGCTGATTTGGTCTGACAGGCCATAAGAGACGTCCAACCTCACCTCTCTGACCCCGACCCTACCCTTCGCGAGATGTTCGAGTCCGAATCCACCTCACTCCAATCCGAACTCGATAACCTCCTCGCAAACCTCCTTCCTCGCCTCCTGCTCCCGCCTCTCCCAACGAGTCACCTCCCAACCGTCATATCGGTCAATGCTGGAACCGGCGGTGCTGAAGCAGCGCTATTTGCCGAGGAGCTGGTCAGGATGTATACCTTATTCGCAGAGAAGCGGGGGTGGAAGGTGGAGGTGCTGAGTCGAGCGGAGGGGCAGGCGGGCAGTAAGGGTGGGAATGGTGGATTGAGGGAGACAACCATGCGCTTTGAGCCTGACGTGGGCGATGGTGGAGGAGAAGCAGGAGGGGAGGAAGAGGTGTATGGGTTGATGAAGTGGGAGAGAGGGGTGCATCGGGTTCAGAGGGTGCCCGCGACGGAGACGCAGAGCAGGATACATACGAGTACCGCGGCCGTCGTAGTGAATAATTGGCACTGTGGGGAGCACAAGGGCTGATGGGAGACAGATCCTCCCGATATACCCCGAGACGCCGGATGAACCGCTCTTCGATATCAAGGACGTCAAGCAGGAAGTGATGCGTGCGAGCGGTGCTGGCGGGCAGGTGGGTCGCATCCCTGCCTTCCGAACCTAGCGCTCATGTGTTTGCTCAGCATGTCAATCGGACGGAATCGGCAGTGCGGTTGACGCATATTCCGACTGGGATATCGGTCTCCATGCAAGATTCTCGCTCGCAGCACCAGGTACCATACCTGGTTTGAGCATATTGAGCACATCGCTGACCGAGACAGAACAAGGCGTGGGCTTGGGAGGTCCTCCGCGCTCGTCTGTCCGAGAAGAAACATGATGAAGATGTCGAAGCTCGTCGTGCGACCAGGCGATCTCAAGTGAAGGGAGCGGATCGGAGCGATAAGATCCGGACGTACAATTTCCCTCAGGTATGGACCCGCTCCTAGCTTGTGCAGCAGACCAAGCTGACAGGAGATTGGCAGGACCGACTGACGGATCACCGGATCGGGTTCACGGTGAATGGCTTGCGGGCCATAATGGAGGGAGACGATCTGGAATTGGTCATCGGAGCGCTGAAGAAGGACCTGGAAGAGCGGAGGCTAGAGTCCCTCCTCCTTGACGGAGATGACATAGATTACTAGATCAAATATGATCTCTTCCTTCTCAGCTAGTCTTGCCCGCAAAGAATGCCCGCAGATCCTTCTGCTTGTCATCATACCCCTGGCTTCCGATCCCTCCCGTTTGCCGGTGAACCCCGTCCAGGTGCCTGGTCACGTCGGTACACAGTATTCGGATATCCAGCGGCTCGACGTCTCTATTCATTGGGGTGCTAGGTGGTTTCTCGATCGGGTGGGAGGATGGATCGACGGGACCTTCGGGATCGGATCGGATGGTCGGGGTGGAAACACGAGAGACTTCCTCCTGTATCGGAGATCAGTGTCACTACCACCGATTGTGCAGATGGGATGACGTACCGCATAGCCTATCTCTGCTCTTGTCCACCCAGTCTACGTATTGTCAGCCTGAACTGCCTCGTAAACCAAACACCCCTACATTTGTCATTCCTATATGACCCCGTCAACGTAGCACTCCCAACAAGCGGGGATCCGTTGCTCACCTCGATACTCCCAAGCAGCCCTATCATCCGTCCTCCTCGCTAGCAACGCACCAAGCAGCTCCGCGTTGAAGATCCCATGTGCAACCATCACGAGGTGTCGTGTTGGCGCCTGTCCCCGGTATTGCTGTAACGAAGGTTCGATGAACTTTTCGATCCTAGTCCACATGCTATATGAGACTGCACCCATCCGTATTGGGAATGGCATACGCCTCTGTCGCTCGACGGCGGACATCCTCTAGTGATTCTCCTTGGTCGAACTTGAACAGTCGCCCGGATCCCCGGATGTACCCCTCCTTCCCAAACGGCTTGTGCTCAGCTATACACCCTTCCGTTAGCGAGGAAGCACGGAACGATGATGGGAGAGATGACGCACCAATGCCGAAGTGCTGTTCTCGCAGGATGGGTGTGACTGTGATTGGGGGTCTGGGTTCGGGCTGGTGTTTCTGGATCTGCTGAGCCTGTGAAGCGAGTCAGTCCCGCCCAGGGTGGATGACCAAGCCAAAGCAGGGACATACCGTCCACTGAGCGCGAAGGAGGTCCGAAGCGAGGATCCCGTCGACATTTGTCGATCCAAAGCATTCACCGAGAGATTTGGCTTGCTAGGCGCCAAATGGGGTGAGATTGGACACGTAGACGAGAGATGAGAGTCGGGACTGACATTCATGCCTGTTTGTCGACGCCTTCAGCTGAGACTATGAGGATGATCGAGGTACGCACCGTGTACGGAGAGAGGAGCGTCCGCCCAGCCAGCCCAACATGCTTTCAGGTTATCTCCGTAACATACATCAGACGCAGAACGAGCGGGAAGAAGGTGGACAGACCGGTCGACTCGCCATGACGGACCTACGAGGTGTCAATCAATACTGACTCAGACTTTTCCGACGGGAGCACTGACGATGGTGAGTGTGATCATGTCTCTGGAACGAGCGATGAGCGACACCTTGCCAAGTCAAACAGGGGGGTAATTGGAATGAGGGATTTTTGATTGGATGCGATCCAACTCACAATGTTCGTTCCTGAGGGACTCGGCCGAGTACAGCCTCCTCCGCCGAAGGACAGATCTCACCGAAGAACAGATCTCACCCCGAACTCATCATGGTCAGCAAAGAAGGTCTATGACGTCTCATCACGACTACGAGCTTGCTATATGTAGTCCATGTACCCTAAAGATCCTCAAGCTCGAAAGCCATAACTCATCTCCGTCCGGTTTTCCGCCGACAACCTTCCCCATTCGAGGCACAGCCTGTAGACGTAGACTACCCAGACCATCAGCGTCGCAGTCCGGGACCTCACTTGACCACCCACTCTCCATGTCGATCTTCCTGCCGACCGTGAACATCCATTCCCGACCAGCTGTTGCGATCTTCCGCAGTTCGGCGTCTCCGTCCAGCTTGCGGGTGCTCAGACCAGCCGCTTGATATATACCTCTTGTGGCGTTTGAAGCCGCGAGCATGGCTTGTGACGGCCCGGAAAAGTATGAGTGGATGTTGTAGAGCTCGGTGTAGAGTTGCGAGATTGGGATGTAATGGAGCTGCGTAGATCAGTCATAGAGTCTTCGCGCAGCTCCGCTTACCCTACGGAACAGATAGTCAATCGCTATTTATCGGTCTGTTTTTAGAAACAAAAACTCACCAAGGCTGGATCCATTCGGACATGAACTCAGTATACACTGTAGTCTTCAGTACTGCGCTCTCGGACTTGAGCTACTGCCCCTTCAACGCGATTCTCGAATTATCTCGTCACCTACCAAAGAGAACAATCGCGCCGAATAACCCATTCCATCGATGTCGATCAGGTACTTGTGCCGCCAATTCTCGCCGAGGGGAACCGCATCCGCAAACCGATGGTCTCTGCGCATCCCGTCGCATCCCCCAGGGTATTGCGTGCAACCGACCGCTTTGGTGAATGCTACATCCATTATATCCGCGTTGAGCTGGCCAATGGTAACCGAAGCCGAGACGAAGTTATTTGTTCCCGGTGGATCCGCGAAGACGACAGTCTTGTTCACGTCGGACGAGTCCGTGGTCATCTTGATCAGTCTTGCTAGTCAACTTCTGTCCCGCATTGAGGACCCACCTGTGTCGCTGATACTGCGCGAGGAACCCGGGTGGACTGGATCCTCCCCCGGTCGTTGCGCCCCGCCAGAAGACGTCGTCTGACTTTTCCTCCCACGGTGTCTCCATGTCATCAATATCCTTGATCTTCATGTTCACCGGATCCCAGCCATATGTGTACCTCTTCGTCGAGGAGAAGTAGTAGTGACTCGGGATAAGGATATCTGAGTAGCCCGAACCCTTCGCGGGCGAGAACATCGGGTACAGCGAGTCAATAGTCCGCCAATCCGAGAAAAAGTGACCCTGATTGTAGTGCGCCCAGGGGTGATCGCAGAAGTCGTATTTGTCGTCGATGTCGGCCGGGAAGATGAAGTCCTCAGATGCGCCTTCTGCTGTGACACCCGCATTGGCAAGGCGGGAGATCGGGACTTGGCCTTCTTTGAGCTGAGATCGGAGGGAGCTGAACAGTCGACGGGCTTGAGAAGACGGAGCGCAAGTACGTCGATATGACTCCCAGACATTGCTATCGCCTCGCCAATCTGGGATGAACTCGCCGCCAAGCACATGCTCAATGCCGACTGATTGGGTCAGCAATACACCTACATCTTGTACTCACGCTCTGAATCCGCAGTGAGATTCGAGAACTGGCTCTCCTCCCACGGGACCAGAATTCGACCTTCTGCCTTCTCGTTGATCGGGAAGTCCATATCCGGCAGCTTAGCTTGAAACTTCTCCAACATGACACGGAAACCCTTCGCTCGTGCGCCAACCTCGGAATCGTCGAATCCCTTGCTCACATCGATCGTCCTAGTCTGGCCATTCTCCACTCGCACGAGATCCACTGAAGGTAGGAAACCGACCTGGATGCATCTTCGTCTGAGTTCCTCGCCCGAAAACATCCAGAAGCGGTCCAGATCCCGATTAAGTTGGTCGTATTCATCGATGATGATCGCGTCGTTTGCCTTTGCGAATGTGAACCACTCGTCGAAGCCTCTGGGTGGGGCTCGCTGATATCGCTTCTCGTACTCTGCCACCGCTTGCTCCAGAGTCTTACTTTGTCGGCGGATCTTTCGGTCGTATTGCTCGCGCGCATCGGCCATGAGCCTGGGAATGGGATGATGGATAGGTGGTCGCGGAGCTTTGGCTTTCGCTCGAAGGAACTTGGAGCGGATGACGGAAGAAGAAGCGGTAGTCCATCTCTGGGTGTGGGCGAGGAAGCGGTTCGAATGTGGGGACAGGAGTTGAAGGAGAAAGACTAGGGCGAAAGCCGCACCCGCGAGTGTGATGACCCGAGTACGCGTCGACATACCCTTTAGGTAGCGATAATTGAGGAATGGGATGGACGACATGGCGATGGATGTATCTTGGCGAGGGAGAGATACGATGAAGGGGAAGGGTGCGCGGGAAGAGAACGTCGGCCGTCAGGCATTCACCAAAGGGTCTGAGACAAACGGAGATCCAGTAAATTCCGTGTCCTTATATGAAAACCTGTAAATCCTTACAGCTGATGCTTTGTTCTGGAAAAGGAAACAGCGAGGCGACCAAGCATGAGCATCCACGAGGACTCTGACTCCGCGTTCGATCGCTTGCCTCGCTTTGACGCACGAGATTTCGAACCACCGGCCTGGGCGAAAGGACCTCAATTCCAATGGGGCAAGAAGAATGGGGAGAGCTCTACTTCAGCGCATCGTCAGCGTCAAAAGCCAGCTGGAGATCATCATGTCGAAGATGACGGCGATGAGGAGGACGGAGAAGAGGAATGGGTCGATGCTAGTGAGGGTCGCTCAGAGGTCGATCCGAACCTCGCCACCTTCACGACTGGCGAACTCAAAGTCAGCTCAATGTCCATCGGTCGCAATTAGCCGTTGATGTTTTTTTTTTTTGTTCGTAGGCGCTTCTGGCTCAAGCGAATGACCTGAAGACCACTGGCAACAACCACTTTATCGCTCGTCCTCCCGAGCTCGATCAAGCCCTCACAGCATACAAATCCGCACTCGATCACCTCCCTCCTTGTACGAAGAAACCACCTTCTCCCGTCAGAGCTCCCGCCACTGGAATAGCAGAGGTGACAGACGATGAAGCTGCTGCTATTGAGGAGGAGGCGAGTCGGGAGGATACGGTGGATCCGGAGGTGAGGGTGAGGGAGGAGGTTGATGAGGAAGTGAGGGAATGTACCAAGGCTTGCTGGGGTAACCTCGGGGCTTGCTATACCAGCTTGGTGAGCTCGAGCATATATAGAGTGGACTGTTTTGAGCTGTTCTCAGGGAGATGATAAGGAGGCGGCCAATGCCTGCACAAAGGGTAAGACCCCTGTTGTACTGAACAGCAGCATGTCGCTGACATGGATGAAGCCCTCGAGATCGATCCTCACTACGTCAAAGCTCTCCAGCGTCGTGCTGCGGCCAACGAACGATTGTCCACCTGGTCCTCGCTGACATCAGCTCAAGACGGTAAGCTGCAGAGCCTAGATCTCGAGTCAGAATGTGACTTTCATGATAGACTATACCACCCTTCTCGCGCTGCTATCCAATACATCACCTCACGTACTCGCCATCAGGCGCGCCCTCAGCTCGCTCCCATCGCGCATCAAAGTTCAGCAGGAGAAGGAGAAGGACGAGATGCTGGGGAAGCTGAAGGAGCTGGGGAATGGAATCCTGGGGAAGTTCGGCTTGAGCACGGATATGTTCAAGTTCGATCAGCAGGAAGGAGGGGGTTACAACATGCGCTTCGAGCGATAGCACGGGTGAAAAGGTCGATGCTAGTCTTGAGCATAGCATATGCATGATATCATCTCCGTTCCCCGCCATAGACCCAAGCGCCAATACCATACCGCACTCCAAAAGCGAGTACGCTGCATGCCACCTGTATCCCCCCTACTAGGAGACAAAGGGTCCGCTCGTGTAATGGCCCGAAGTGGACGAGGAGGAAGTTGAGAATGGTCAGATTGGTTGAAGATATGATTTGACCTCGCCTCGGCCTCGACGCATGGCTCGAGATGCCATTCGATTTGCTGCTCTCAGTCGGCTCGAGGCGATCAAGTCGGACTAGTCGGAGCAACTCAAGAACCTCGAGCGCAATTCTCGTCCGCATGGGTGGAGCTCTTTCGAACATCGTCGAGCTCGGTTCCAAGAGCCCTGTCTCGGTGTTGAATCTGCCCCTCGTCAGCTCACACATGAGAGCTGGGATTTGTTTACGCGGGAAGACGATGACGCGGACACGCAACGAGGCCGAACAGCTGCGGACATGAAAGGATGAAGTTGAATACCTGAGGGATGAAGAATAGGACGAGGGTCTTGCTGAAGTGTCCTTGTATGGCGACTGCTGAGAAAGCCATGCCGGTAAAGTAGCAGAACGTATCGCCAGGAAATGCCTTGGCCGGATACCTAGGACAACCAGTTGGCGAAGCTTTCTTGCGAGGTAGGTACTACTCACCAATTGTGCCAGAGGAACCCAGCGCAGACACCTACAAGCGGCGCCATGAAGTAAAAGCTCATCAGGTGCCTCTTGACCACCTCTCCGGCGGCCCATTCCAGCATTCTCCCCTCATGCGGATTGCCGATTCCACCGAGCGCAATCAGGAGCGATCGAGGCCATATGGGAAGGAAAAGAAGGTCGTTGAATGCGACCGAAAGAGCGATAACGAATGCCTGTATAGCTTCAACCCCATTGATGCCGGCAAGGATATTGAAGGAATTGGTGGTGAAGGTGGGCAGGAGGATGAGGTAGATGTAATACAGCGGACCTGGATTCATCAGTACATGGAGCTTATAGAGAAGGCCTTGCATACCGAGGTTGACGACCTTTGATCCAGCCCAACCCCACAGTCCTAGAGATCGTAGCCAGTTCCCCAGTCCACCAGGGAGCACTACCGAAGTGAGACCCGCTTCGGAATAGTAGACGAGTAACGTGGGTACCGCCGCTATTAAGGGAATAGGAAGCTTATGTCGCCATCGGATATCGAAGAGGTCGTCTACGAAGCCGAGCAGCGTCGCGGTGAGGAGACTCAATAGTGAAGAAAGGTAGAGCGTCAGCTGGCTCAAGTCAGCTACTTTAAGTAATCGATGAGAAACACTCGCGCACCTCGCCTTGAGGGAACGTCTCGCGTCCAACCTCGTGTCTGCTATGTTGTGTGAAGAGGTGGGAGAAGGCGAATGGGATGAAGAGCATCATTAAGCCGATATACCAGCATGCTACAGGTAATCCCAGGCATTCCGGACTGACGGGATTCATCAGCTCAATGTCTCTCAAAAATAGATTGTACGTACACCCAAGGACCTGAAGTTCGCCCTCCAGGCTTGCATAGATCCCTTCCTCTCAAACCCTTATTCACAAACGCTTCTCCGACAAAAGGGACTGCCCATACTGCTCCGAGAAAAGCGAGAAGGGAAAAGCCGAGATTCGCCTGGAGGGCCGGGAAGGAAGGTTGAGGTGGAAGGGGAGCGAGGAGAGATGATGGTAGTAGGAGGGGAAGGAGCGGGTGGATGATGAGGAGTATTGCAACGGGGAGAATTGTCACGGTCGATAGCGTAGGTGGAGGATGCCCATATCTGATGCGAGACGACATCCTCTTTAGGCTGGTTTGCAACTCTGGCTTCGAGTGGATCTTCGACGTGGAGGTTGCAGAATCTTTGCACGTGACCAAATCAACGCTATAGCGCTCGCTGTGATGCTGTGCATGTGATTTTTGGTCGCCTCTCTCTCGGCACGCCCTACGGCTCTGCGGAGCCCTGTTCAATTTAAGTCCCTGCCCACCTCATCCCACAACACGATGCAATTTCTGGATATCTGCGACCCGAATGTCAAGGACTGTAAACTCCTCGAAACCGGAACTCACCGCTCAACAAAATATCCCCTTGTTTGACCACCTGCTCATACACCGCGGTCTTATTCTGACTCGCCAATTTGTTCGTCGTAATGATCCCGCTGACCTTGTCGATAGTACATGCGATCCTTCCGCTGGCGATAAATCTCGAAAGATCCCGATCCATGAAGGCCTCACTGACCCCGAAACTCCGGCACATCCTCTCAAGTGTCAAGCTGCGATAACTCTCCAGTAGCTGCATGTAGGCCTTTATTCGCATTTCCCGGACGTAGTATCGTGCATGAGGGGAGAGCCAAGGGTTGGTAAGGAGGTAGGTGTTTTCGACTTCGGCGAGGGAGAGGAAGAGCTGGGCGTAATTCGATTTGTGAAGGGAGTCGGTCATGCTGGCGAGGTGAGGAATGGAGGAGAGGCAACCGGTTACTTCGGAACTCGCGAGGATCTAAGCTTGTCAGCACTAGGAGCCTGACCATAGATGAGGCGACACACTTTTGTCTTGATCCCTTTCCGATCGCAACCGACACCTGCTGCAAGGACTGTGAGGGCGACAAACTCCTCGTACTCCATGAGTTCGTTCGCGGTAAAGGTGGAGAGCGAGTCGATGAGGAGATCCGCAGCCTCCTTGAAGTCACGGATAGATAGATGGTGGACGGCACGATAGACTTTCAGTCGATTCCGTCGGTCCCAATCACCTCCAGAATCGATTAGGCTGACACCATGAGCACAAGGATATCAAGAAGAGGGGAGAGCAGGGAACTGACCCGGTGGCTTGGACGATGTTGGCGGTGACGAGCTCGACATCGGAGTAGAACAGTCCCATTCGGACTTTGGCGAGGATAAGATCTATCCGTGCGCCTACGCCCGCTGTTTTCTCTAAAGCCATGTCCAATGCAGCGATTGCCTTGTCCTGCGACATTGCTGTCAAATTTGAGACTTGCGAGATTGATTCGACCCACTTTATCCCCTATCCGACAGAGATACATTGCTTTTGATCTCAATAGCTCCGAGATCTCACTCTCTCCCAGATTCTCCTCGGCATCTTTCAGCTTGTCCTCGATACCAGTCAACTCCTTCGTATTCTTCTCGCCAAGTGCATCCAGCAGCTCCGTGTTTGTCGAATCGACAGATCGAAGGTATGGAGCCATCTCTGAGGGCATGAGTCATCCCACCGACGGGAGAAGAGCTTGTCAAACTCACCATCCGCCTCAACAGCTTTCCAGTAAGAAGAGCTCGCTTCTTCCTTCAGTCGATCGATTTTCGTCATCTGAAAGTACCATTGTGTAACTTTGAGATTTGGAAAGGGGAGAGGGACACTGTCATCGGCCATGTTGATGAGGGAAAAGAGGGAAAGATGGGAAACAGCTGAGGTCAAGTGAAATTGGCATACGCCTTGAATTTAAAGGTGGGTGGGAAATAAAGATATAAATCTGTTCAGGGTCCAAACCGCACTGCCCCTTCGTTATTCCGCTATTTACCTTTGTCCTTTGCAGCAAGAGGATCTGAGCTACATCCCTTGGCCGCCGGTTATCAATTGACTTCGCACTCTTCGTCTGCCAGTACTCTCAACCTTCCAAGTGACAGTCACAACGAGGAGTCAGCCGGGTACACAAAGGGACTGGTGACGCGCCATTCTGATCCCTCTCCTCGCTACCCCGATCCCCTTTGAATCCCTTCTTCCATCATCAGACTTCATCCGACATGACGGCCTTCAAGTTCGGTCACTTCGAATACATATGCGAGCGGGCGGCTCTCACCATCTGCCCACTCATGGGCACGGGATTGGGAGTGATGCCAACGTGCTACAGTCGGAATGTGCAATTGGGGAGTCAGGTCATCTTCCAGCCTGGTGAGTCATACTCCATCTCGATTTACCTCCGCGCAGTCAGTCTGTCAAAACTTCGATGCCGTCGAAGCAGCGGAAGGCTGGACGTAGCGAGGCGCTGCATTATGGCTGACCTCGTTTGCAGCAACATGTTTCGTCCACATCGCCGCCCTTGGTATGACAACCATCATGCTCTTCCACGTTCGATCCAAGTACACCGCCGTCGGGAGAAAGGAGATCGTCCTATTCTTTTACATGTACATGTTTGTCGAACTGCTCGCAATCTTCCTCGACTCGGCCATCATTCCTACTGCCCATGCAGTATATCCGGTGAGTCAGAGTATAGGCCCCCCAGGCCACAGTGCTGAGACGATCACAGTGGTTCGCAGCGGTATATGCTGGAGCTCTCGCTGCGCTTTACTGGTGTATTCTCATCAACGGCTTCGTCGGATTTCAGCTGTACGAGGACGGAACACCGATGAGTCTCTGGGTTTGTCGCTCAATCCCAAGATGTATGACCATCACTGATGCCATACAGTTCCTTCGGCTATCGAGCCTTGTTGTTTGGGGCGTCTGCTTTTTCATCGCTGTGGCGACCTTCCAAAACATCACCATATTCAACTACGCCAAACCCGTCGGCCTTTTCGTCACCTATCTCATATTCCCCGCAATCTGCGTCGTCGTCTACGTCGTGTCGCAACTCGTCCTCGTTCTCCGTACTCTCGACGACCGATGGGTTCTCGGTGATATCATTTTCGGAACCGCCTTCTACATCATCGGATGCGTTCTGCTTTTCGCCTTCAGCACGCAAATATGCGACGCAGTCTCTCATTACATTGACGGAGTATTCTTCTTCACACTCTGTATGCTCCTGGCGGTCATGATGGTGAATCCTTTTTGAACTCACTAACTATCAGCTGACAGCTACCTCTCCCTTCCAGGTCTACAAATTCTGGGATTGTGCGTTTCACTTGGGGAGGAGCCCAGTCATAGCTGATGAATTTGATCTTTTTAGCGATTACTAAGGAGGATCTCGAGTTTTCTGTTGGATCGAAGCAAGCAGTATGGGAAGTCAAAGACCCTCTTCTCTCTGTAAGCTTGATACTATCATTATGTATGTCGTTTGCTAACCTTCTTAGTCGAACCCGGAATACGTGGAGGACGACACTCAGTCCGCTTTCCGGGGTGCTGGCGGATCGCTTGTTGGCGGATATGGCGGTAATTCCTACTATCAAAGTTACACCGGTCCAGCTGCCCAGTACGCACAACAACAACAATATGGCACCGGATACGGCAACGGGCAAGGGCAGTATGGGAATCACTACTAGATTCGGCCAGCGCGAGAAAACCGAGGTGAAGAGCACCTATCGACGTGTAGTCCCCGTGACGATCTCGCTTCGTATGACTTGATGACGGACACTATGCATCTGGTCTGCTTCTCTCTCATTAACTGGCAGACATCAGGAACCGGTCCACCCGGCCCGGATGAACGGGAAAGTGATGTTGCTGGTTCAGCCGATGGAGTTCGGCTATATTGAATATACATTTCTGGAATCGCTGAAACAACTGTACCTCTGACTGTCACCATGTTGACTGCTACACATGTCCCCGTAGGATGGATTGGCCTCGGTGCAATGGGCTCCGGCATGGCCACAGTACGTGTCCATACCTGATCCAATCCTATCCATCCTGAACTCGTCCTCTTCCGTAGAGCTTGTCGAAGCAAGGCTTCCCAGTCAAAGCGTACGACGTATACGCCCCGTCTCTCGCTGCAGCGGTCAAGAGCGGTGCGACCGCAGCCAGGACTCCACGAGAAGCGGCGACTGGAGTGAAAGTGCTCGGGTTGATGGTCGTGAACGCTATACAGGTGGAGGATGTGCTCTTCGGCGCCGGAGGTGTAGCGGATGGTACATCTTCAGTCTGATCACCAAACAAGATCTGATGGCGGAGGACTGTAGAACTCGCGGAGGGTGCGAGTATCATCTGCTTCTCGACGGTCCCGCCGAGTTTCCTTGTCACCATTCGGCAGCGACTCGACGCACTGGGAAAAGGCATCGGGGTGAGTCGTTCTCTCTGAGACGCTTCAAACGAGGTACTGATGGAGGCGAAGCTGTGCGACTCTCCTGTATCTGGAGGATCCACGCGCGCTGCATTGGGAACTTTGACCATCATGGTGTCTGGCACATCTTTGGCCATCAGTACCGCTCAACCAGTTCTGGACGCGCTTACTCGCCAACCTGAGGGACAGCTCACGCTGGTCGGCGAGGCTGTCGGTGTCGCTAGCGATTTCAAGCTCATCAACCAAGTGTTCTGCGCCATTCAGATCTGCGTTACTGGGTGCGCAGACTCTGGCTAGAATTGGGTCTTGAGCGCTCACGGTTGCCCGTAGGGAGTCGATGGCGTTCGCCAAAGCATTAGGACTGAACCCGAGAATGCTTTATAACGCCATCCTTACTGCTAGCGGTAATAGCTTCATGTGTGCGTGAAGCCTGCTGTCTATCGCAGGATTGCTGATCGTGCGTTCAGTTGGGCACCGAGTGCCTTGGCAGCTTCGCAATGATGGTATCCCGAAATCGGCCATGACGATCATTGCCAAAGATATCGGAATCGTGATGGATGAGGCTCGGCTCAACTCCTTCCCCCTTCCCATGTGCGGCGTCGCCGAGCAGGTCTTCACCTCAGCCCTTGGTGCCGGGATGGCAAAGGAGGATGATGGGCGGATAGTCAATCTATGGCAGCGGTACGGGGGAGAACCACTCCTCGAGACGGGTACTGAGGAGGAGGAGATCGAGAAAGCGAAGGAGCTGGACATACAATCTACTGGCATAGCACGGAAGGTGCTATTTGTGGGCCTCGGGACGATAGGATCAGCGATGGCCTTGGCTGTGCAGGAGTCTGGGGTGGAGGTGACAGGATTCGATACCGAATCCAGCGCCATCGATGCCTTCACGAAGGCGGGTGGGAAAGTATGCAGGGATATTGCCAGTGCGGCAAGTGGCGCGGGGCTGGTGGTGATGACGCTGAATACGGCGCAACAAGCGGAAGCGCTGCTGTTCGGAGGAGACGGGACGTCTGGAATATCTACAGGTACGCCTAACTCTGTTCGTATACACCTGACTCGTAATCTCAGTCCTGGCTGAGGGTAGCACTATCGTCATCTGCTCTACGATGGCGCCGTTCTCTGCGATCCGCATTCAGTCTCTTCTCGATCGGGCAGGACGAGGGCAGCAGCTGGTCGACGCTCCCGTGTCTGGCGATCCAACTCGTGCATTGCAAGGCGATCTGGTAATAATGGCTTCGGGAGAATCCGCTGCACTTTCGAAGGCATGCTCAGTCCTGCAAGCTATGTCGACCCGAGCTCTTCATGCCACGAATCTCCACTTCATCCGTAAGCCAACTGACTCATTCTTGGAAGAAGGATTCTGATACTTTGTGTAGCCGGCGGCGTTGGATCCGGATCGAAAGTCATGGCCGTCAATCAGCTCTTGTCTGGGATTCACCTTTGCGCCGCGGCCGAAGCGCTCGCTTTCGCCAGCAGAAAGGGAATGGACTTGAACGCGGTCTTTGCCGTTGTCTCCCGGGGTGCCGCTGCCAGCTACATGATGATCGACCGTGCGATCCGTTCCTGCTGTTCTTCGTCGCTTTCGGACTGATGATGTGACTACCAGGAGTCCCCAGGATGCTGACCTCGAAGCCTCCGGTCTACTCTGCTACGGACTCCTTTGTGAAGGATCTCGCGATCGTCCTGGCCGAGGCGAAACGAACGAGCACGCCAGTGTGGCTCGCCGCGGCGGCCCATCAGCAGTTTGTATTGGTGGCTGCGAATGGGATGGGTGAGGAGGATGACAGCGTTGTCTCTAAATTATGGGAGGGTTTGGGAGTTCGCGTGGCACTCGAAAAATGAAACTTCCCAAGAAGAGAGGATGAGAGCAGTTTTGACGTATATTTCCGACGGAAACTCTGCTCTGCTTTCTTTTGGTTGACCTTGTCTTTTGCCGACCCAAAACCGTTCGAGTCGAATAGGTCGCGTTCTGATTCTCAAAATCATCACGAGCTGGGGACAAAGTGAAGATCGATCTCAGCTTGATGGCGTCATGTCTGCATCCATACCCTCACCTCACGGTCCCAGCCGTTCCCGACCCGAATCGCCCTCACCTGAAACAGAGCTCCCAACCGAAGAAAGCGATGATTTTCGTATCAATTTCTCGATCCCGGGACCGTCCTCTCCGGGTCAACAGGTTGCGTCCGAGGAAGGAGATGAAGGAGGCGAAGAGGACCGGTTGGACATCAAGCTCATCCAAGCTTTCGCAGAGTTCGTCTTCATTCTCAGCGGTTCATCCCATCATCACGAGACTCTTACGGAACCCATAGCAAGGTTCAGCATCGACCTTGTGGTAGTGGAAAATCCTCTCGAGCAAGAATCACTGTCCCGAAACGAGGCGAGAAGGATTTTGAGCCCTTGAAAGAGACGGTGAACCTACAGGAGATGATGCTTCAGCGGAGTCGGGAAGCGCTCTTCAACGCGCTTGCAGGTGTGCGAGGGGGTGGAAGGCATGTGAATGGTAGTTTCCACAAGATCATTGCGCTGAGATGGATTTCAGCAAATCGATGTCGCACGCCCTACTGACCTCGTCCTCGCCGTACCCTCGAACGCTGATTGTCCGGGGTCATCTCATGGATTCAATGGGAATCACCGTTCGTTCACAATCGTCATCGAGACGAGCGAAAGGACGTATTGAGCTCCTCCCAGAGGAAGCGCTTTACCTTCTCGAAAGAGGCAGTCTGCAAATCTGGGTCGGGGATGAGGCGGTGACAGAGACAGACGAGCGGGAAGGGGTTGGAGAGTGGAAAGATGAGGAGTATGGTGTGGGTGGAGCGGTCGAGTTGGGCGTCATGGACGGATTCGCAGCGTTCATTGGGAAGGATGGGCTGAGTTGGGAGAGGTATCAGGTACGCGACTCTCCTGAGCCCGAAGAACGGGTAATGACAGGTATAGGCCTATGCCTACCTCAAACGGCTGGGATACACCGTCCAGCGTACCCGCCCATTTCTCCCAGCCCATTTCACCGAGACAGCGACCCCATCAAGATCGAGGCGAATCCACGAGCAGGACATGAGATTACCACCATTCAGGACGTGGTGGATGAGTATACCTCAATGGATCGCTGGACTCGTCAAAAGCCTCGGACGCGGCGTACGACCCTTTGCAAGAGCCATAGGACAAACAAGGCTCAGCCTTCATCTCAAACCGTCCGATACCCTACTCTCTGCAGGAACGCTACTCCGGTCTTGGCAAGGGACTTCATACCGTTTGTCCGCTTTACCTGTCACGGCCGTTGCTGAACTTGAAACAGCATCCCTCTTCGCACATCTCCGCATCATCCCCACAACCCACTCCCAGCCGCTGCCATCCCGTCCACCCGCTCCCTGCACAGACTCGACTTTTGATGCGCTCCTGACGAACCCGTACCTACCTTTCTGGAATGTTTGGAAACCTGCGACGCCATGGTCGAAGGCGAATTGGGACAAAGGGAGTACCGAGGGAATAGAGCGACAGAAACCGGACTATATAATTGCCGTGGTCGAGTGAGTGGACTGATTCCCTCTTCGAGCGCATGCAGTCGATGCTAGAGCTTGGTACCGAGAGGAAGATCTGACACCATATCAGAGCCCGGACTGTACCCCTCCCAACGATCCATCAGCTTGCTGAAGTGTTTGACGAGCTGCCCGACGAACCGACGGGCCCTGTGAAGAAGGTCGGTCCGCAGTATGGGCGCAAGCCTCCTGCTCGACCCCACAACGATCCAGACCGCCCCTCCGTATCTCTTCTCGAGCGCCTAGGATGGAAGCGACTTCCTCCAGCACCAAAACCACACGGCAACCCCATGGGCGCGTTACGGAATGGTGATCGCGCACTGATCGTGGCTGTCAATGACTCTGGCAATACCGGTTGGGTTCGCTTCGGTCGGACAGGCTTTGCAGGAGCTGTAGTCATGTGAGGTCATCGCTGCAATGCATGTCGTCTCATATGGGTCGTATATGGGTATCTATGCGGCGATTATCGATGCACAAGGTATCAAATCATCCTGAGTGATCGCCATCACCAAGTAACTTCCTTCTCAAACCGGTCGAGCTGAATTACAGAAGCTGTCACCTCCTTTTGCCGCGCTGTTCTGCGGTAGTAGATAGGACAGTCTGCTGAGGTGCAGATTACGTCCTGTGAGGATGTAAGCGGGGTCAATATAGGCAGAGCTAAGTCTGACCTGATGGAGCGAGCCCTGACAACGCTGGCACTGGGTCCATAATCGGGCGAAATCGATCTGAAGCAAAGAAGTTTGGGCGACCTAAGTACACGTCAGACGATCCTTGTGTCTCATGTAAGCGTATTACCTGCTTCTGGTACAATTCTGGCAGCTTTGGTCGGCAGTTTTCACAGACGGCGCCCTCTGGAGATCGTTAATGGGCTCAAACATCCTGAAACGACAAAGACACCCTTGTTGCTCTTTAAAGGCGTTCTGCAGCCCAAACAGGTCACAGTTTTCACTGCAAATTTCATCAAACCCCCGATCGTGGGCGTAGCAATCTGGATTGTCCGGGTGTGCTCGCCAGCAACTGATCCAATTTCAGCAAGGAGGCAAGGTCTCGGAAAAGACCTGAACGCACGTAGACTGCCCGCCTTCTCGCCCATGATTGGCTCGAATATCCTCAGGAGGGGCTTGGAGAGCTGATTGTCAAGATAGTACCGTGTATCGATGGGGACGTTATGCTCGAGGACGTAGAGTGGATCTTCCGATTTCTCATACGCAGCAGCCCCTACTTGCCGTCAGTCACGGGATCGTGGCGACGTGTAAATATCACTCGACGTACCTTTGGTGCCCTTGATGATCACATAAGCGACACGATCGCCCAGAGCAGGAGCAGAGCCTGAGTCTCGCTTCCTCATCCGTTCCGCCAACTCAACATGTGCCTGTTTTGCCGAATAGTCTGAGCGCGTAAGGGGCGGCCTCTCAATCGGGCGGTGGTCATTCACCCGCTTTTGCTAATGCTTTGGTAATCACGAGCTGAGACATGTCGATCTTGTTCTGCAGGAGATCCGCTATTGTCTGCTTGACGTAACTATAGGATCGAGTCAGCTGTAGCAATGGATAATTTATGAAACGCACGCACTCCTCCGCGCCTTGGACGTCCCGGTCGATGAGCATCTTGAATAGGCACGTCTCAATGACAGTGGACACAAGCCGACAATTGTCTCGTCGCACTGTCTAGGTCGCAGTCAGTATAGGCCTGTTCAAAAGCACTTAGACGCACCTCAATCCCCTTTGTATCCATCTTGTCATATTTTTCCGGTTTCGTCCAATATAGCCCGGCGTACCGCTTCTTGCTAATGAGGAGGTATGGAAAGTAAACCTTCTCGAACTCGAGCTTGATTGGCTTTATAAACTTCGCTGACAGTAGGTCCGCCGCTTCGGCACCTTCGCCCGTAGTCAGCTTGAGACCAGGTCACTGCACTCACCTAATCGCATTGCAGTCGGTAGGTCGGGGCAGCCAAACCTGACCATTACAGAGTCCGTATCGCCATAGATGACTTTCGCGTCGTGATCGTAGCCGTTCTTCGCTGAGTACTCGCTCTCAACCTCCTGTTTGGTGAATTCGATCATCTGCCGACCATACGCCGTGGTACTAGACGAAATGGCCAGACATGGAAGCTTCCCGACCGTCGCCCCAGTAAAACCGTAAACCGAATTGGCACTGATCTTCAGTGCGAGTTGTCGACCATCAAGCACAGCTCGCTTGAACGGGTCCTTTTCGACCTTCAGGTCCTGCTTCGCGCGCTTACGTGCAGCGAGCAGGTTCTCGAGGATGAAGGGAAGCAGCCCTTTCCGCCGTTTAGCAGTCGCGAAGTAGTCTACGGGTTTCTCGTAAGAGCGCGGCGGCACTTCAAAAGGGATAAAACTTGCCATTATTTGGAGTATGTACATAATCTTCTCCCTCCACTAGGTTGAGCCTCTCAATTGTCTGCTTGTCGAGCAAGGTCGTGTAGCATAGATTGTGTGCCTGCATGATCGAGGGGTATAGTGAAGCGAAGTCGAGCGTCGCGATCGGCACATCGTAGAAGCCCTTCGTAGGCTCGATGACGGTGGCACCTTCGTACTGCTCGTCTGTCCCTTCACTCTTCAGAGCAGGAATGATGTATCCAGCTTCTCCGGCGCTTCGAAACAGCTGGGAGACGACTTTGATTTGCTGGCCTCTGGACAAGAGGTAATTGAAGGGGACCCCAGTGACTCTCGCCATTTCGGTGTAGTTGACGAAACACATAAGCTTGTCCATCAATCGCTGCGGAAGGTAGGCATCCTTTGCGCAATATTTCAGCCAGCACATCTTCGGCATACGATTGCCGTACCTTCAGACAATAGACTGCTAAACGCCGGCGCGAGTCTGCGGTACCATTCTGCAACTCGGTAATGATCGAGTGGTGGACGTCTTCCTTTTGCTCTCCAAGAAATTGGGCGCAAACAGCATTGAGAGTATAGCTTCTCAGCTTATAATCTCGCTGCATGACTTGTAGAATGTCGAGCTGTAATCGACCTTCCATGTTCACCGCTTTTGAATCTCGCTGACCGTAGGCTTTGGAAGAGAAATGGGTATCCTTGACCTCGGTTTTGATGCCTGCAGATCAAGTCAGCCGGAAACGCTTAACGGCAGCCTGACCTACCGACGAGGCGGCCAAGGTATCCGAACTCTGGGACTTTCAATGCTCTCGCTCGATCCAAAAGATAAGGCAGATCGAAATTGGAGATGTTGTATCCAATGATCACGTCCGGATCCGCCTTCTCGACAAACTTTCGCCACTCGAGGAGTAGTTGCCGTTCATCCTTGAATTCGAGGACTTGTGATCCGACGATGTGGGCGCACGTGTTGAGGGTGAAGACGTTACGTACGAATGGCTTTGACTCGCCTACATTGGTCAATATAGTTGCCGAAGGTCATAGCGAACCATACCTTGCCGAGTGACCATGGCCGCGATTTGGATGACCGGATCGACATGCGCTTCCGGAAAGATTCCCTTTCGCCCGGCACACTCGATATCGAAGCTCAGGATCCGTAAAGGCGCGATTTTCAGCCAATCTCCCTCCGGAGCATGCGATATCAGATCCTTATAACTGAAAGCGGCGCAGGACGTCAATTGCTGCCTTGACAGGATAGGGAAGAATCAGACTCGCTTGCAGGCCACCTCGATCTGGCACAGCGACCGCTTGTCCTTGCCTTCCATAAGCTCATACTTGTCGCCCTTAATTTCCACCCAGTTCATCCCGACAACCTGTTTCCACCCATCAGCAACGCCTGCAGAAATGATGAAAGACGGGCTTTTGTGTCGATCATGAACCGCATGGTATATGCTATGTTGCTCTCGTACGTCAAAATCTCCGGGGGGAACAGTCCATTGAATTCGATTTGTCCCCGTTCGAAAGCCCCTGACTCAAGTCAGACTTGCCAACTTTCCAGAATGGCGACTGACCTTTCACCTTTGGCATGTTTTTCTGATCTGAACAAGTGATTTTGATGAATGGCACCATCTCGTCACCACGATAGCCCCAGAGAGATTTCCGGTTGAAGATGGCACAGTGGGTGACGGGAGGTATTGGGGCGGCGACCGTAGACTGACGTACTTTCAGCCAGATGCCTCTGTGGAGTATGATTAACTCACGTTGATAGTATCCTTCAATGGCTCCAGGTCCTTATTTAGGAATCCGCTTGGCGCCGCGATGTAGAAGTAGGGCTTGAAGCCATGGACATGGGCAAGGACGGAGTTGCCGTTCTGATTGACCCCAAAGAGCCGTAGTGAAGGTCCATGCTTGGGCTCATAAGCCTCTTCAATCTCGATCTGTTGGAAAGCTTGAGCGGCATCAGCAGCGGTCGACCACGAATCGAGGCACAATGTACCGATAGAATCGGTTTTAGGGTTCAACCGAGATGCAGGAGGTCGTGGCCAAGCAGCCGATGTCTCGATGTGGTCTGTAGAAGTTCCGTCTCAGCGCTCAACACGCTGATCATGCCAACGGGGGATGAAGCGATGAATGCCACTCACCGCCCTTGACATCTTCCTCCGCCTCGAGTTGTTGTAGCACTTCGGAGAAGCTCTGCTGCTTATTGAGCGGCGCATGACCGTTCGGTTCGAGCTTCGGTTTCTTGCTGATGGGCTCGACAGCATTCACCATATCTCACTTGGTGTCGTAAGAGATACTCTAGTGTCACCTACTTCAATGTCGGAGAGATAATACTGTCTGGTTCAGTTTATCAGCGTAATAGATGCAAGACCCGCGCTCGTACGCGGAGAACCTCCACCGGCGCGCCTGAAATAGGCTCGTTAACAATCACTTTCCTCTCTTGAAATCGAAAATCATTTTCAAGGCGTGCACTTGGGCGCGATCCGGCAATCCGGATGCGGACCAGTCTCAGGCAATGTTTTGACGGATCTGACGGTCCGATCTGAAACATCTCTTTGGGCTCTAAACAAGTGGGAAACCGGACGATTCGCTCCGCATTCGCGAACGCGATAAAACAATCTGACAGGGTCCGATTCGACATGAAAAGGTCAAGATTTGTCAATATAGGCTACCTTCGTCACCAGCTGAACGCCGTCCATCATCGTGCTTTCGCGACACCTGCGGCTGGGACTGGGGGTCGTGAGTTGGGCGACACAGTCTTTAACTTTTTGAAGAGGCTCATACCGTGCGTTTAGCGGTCAGCTTCGGCTTGAGTGAGGAGCAGAGGGGAATCCAGGGTGAATATGTCTAGGGAGTATTGGATTCGGAGCTAAACAGCTTCTAGATCTCGCCATGCGCTTCTCACGAGAAAGCATCATTCCCGTCGCAGCAGAGTATGACCGGACCATGGCTTACCCTTGGCCCATCTTGAAAGAGGCGCATTCATTGGGCCTTCTCAACATTCACATTCCGGAGGCTGTGAGTTGCAGCTGCTTCGAAGGTACATGGCTGAACTTCGATGGAGTTTGGAGGACCTGAATTAGGATTGATGGAATGCGCACTGGTATCCGAATCATTGGCATTTGGATGTTCGGGGATTCAAACCGCGATGGAGGGTGCGGCGCGACTCTCTCATGTGGACTGGTTTACTGACGACTCCCAGCCAACGGCCTCGCAGAAGCACCTCTTATCGTCGCAGCGTCAAACCAAACGAAGCAAAAGTATCTGGGACGGATGACTGAGGAGCCCTTGATGGCCGCCTACTGCGTGGTGGGTCTATCTGTCGGAAAACTTTTTGCCACTGATGGATCGCTTCGTCAGACTGAGCCTGGGGCCGGCTCCGATGTAGCCGGCATCAAAACCAAAGCGGTGAAGAAAGGAGATGATTGGGTGTTGAATGGCAGCAAGATGTGGATGTACGTCTGACCTGTTCACTGTCTGCTGTAGCTAAATTCTGTGCGGTATAGTACCAATGCCGGTCACGCTAACTGGTTTGTGAGCTACTTGACACATAGCTACCGAGAACTCGGCTCATTCGCAAGACAGTTTGTTCTCGCAATTACCGATCCCTCCGCATCTGCGTCGAAGGGCATGACAGGGTTCGTTGTCGACGCAGACTCGCCGGGCATTCTCCTTGGGAAGAAGGAGATAAATATGGGTCGGTCGGTCCTCGACTTTCCAGAGTGGTAGATTGAGGATATACCAGGACAAAGGTGTTCTGATACCAGGATGGTCACCTTTCAGGATGTCGTTGTCCCGAGCGAAAATGTGCTGGGATCACCGGGAGAGGGTTTCAAGAGTAAGTCTGAATGAAGCGCGCCAGTGCGCGTCTCACAAACAGTTCCCGGTTAGTTGCGATGAAGGCTTTCGACATCACGCGGCCCCTCATTGCAGCCGCAGCTGTGGGACTCGCTCAACGTGCATTAGAGGAAGCCACAAAGTACGCGCAGGATCGACATGTTAATGCATTCAGGCTCTTCCGTGGTATCGCTGACTGTAGTATAGACCATGGGTCAGCCGATTATCAATCATCAAGGTGTGGCCTTCATGCTCGCGGACATGGCGATCGCAGTAGAGGCGGCAAGAGGTTTGGTATGGCGAGCAGCTTGGGCGAAGGACAGCGGAGAGAGGAACAGTATGTCGCTTTCGAAACTATCATGGCTGGGGTTGAAGGCGTCGATGATCAGCTTTCTACGCTTCAATAGCGAAGGCTTTCGCGAGCAGAGCCGCGGTGGAGAACGCCAACCTTGGTTTACAGGGTGAGCAGCAGAAAATAACGTGTAAGGAAGGTTTTGACGATCCTCAGTCTATGGCGGGGCGGGATTCAATACGGAAATGCCTATGGAGAAATTATACCGAGACGCGAAGATCTATGAACTATGTCCGTCATTCTGCTCCGCCGCTCACCCCTCTGACCATTGTGGTTTAGACGAGGGTACCTCACAAATCCAACGATTGATTGTCTCGCGACATCTTTCCGCTTTGTATCCTGCATAGTCCTGTTCCGTGCACCTTCACCCCTTCAGTACCGTTACTGCGATGTTGTCATATATCTGTCCTTTGCATTGAATTTTTCGATGCAGAAGTAGTCGCAATTTTGGCCAGAGAGGGAGTACAGCCTCGGAGGTCTACACAGCCACTGCAATGTGAGTATCCCTCGCGTGCTCCGAAGATACTCCCGTGTCGAGAGAGTCAACAGGACACAGGGAAGGTTCCGTTCTTGATGGCGCATACATGCATCTCATCTCATTATCATTCGGGAGGTCGCGACCCAAAAAGCCTCTAAACCAACAGATCAGTCGAACTATTTCTTCCACGCCCCAGTATGCCACATCGATATAGCCTGGAACCGACATCGACTGGCATGAGGACCTATAAATCTGTCGAAAAAACGAGACTCACCGAGTTCGCATCATGCCTCCCGAGGTCGTCCAGGTAATCCTTCTTCACTCGCTTGTAGCGGTCTTGTGGCAACCCAAGCGCATCCATGACAGAGTGGCGGACAGTTTCGTTACGCCGGGACAGTCGTAGGTCGCTCTCAGAGTAGCAATGCGGATGCTATCAGGTACCCGCACGGGATGGAGCAGAACGGATGACATGTTGTGCAGTGTTGCATAAGACTGCGGCTAGATCAGCCGAGTTCATGCATCGCTTTTCCACCCACTTGTAACAGTTTCGAAATCGACGAATGAGTGATGTACGACGCAGTCCGCTTCCACCATATAACATAGACATCAAAATCGAATCCTCATGGCACGTCTAGCTCCGCTGGTATCGCTAGCTTTGGACAAAGCTTCTTTTCCGATTCTGCACTGAACCGCACTCGGATCCAACCCGCACAACAAGATTTCCAAAAGAACGTCCCTTATCTTCCCGAGCTGATGCGGTACATCAATCGCCTTCTCTCGAGTGATGACGCTGGACGTATCGCTCACAACGCATCTCTACTGCATCTGGCTCTTATAACCGGTTTTGCGGAGAACGGTCTGTTGCAAGAAGCCTGGGCTCCCCGGATGGTCATCAACATCATTGACCAACATTACGAGGTAAGATCGTCAAGTCGTGTCAGTGCGTATCCAACTTCAGATCGTTCTTGGCGAAGACGAGGGTTCAAGTACAAATACCTCGCCTCCAAAACCGCGAGAGGATTCACCCTTCCAGCACAACGGGCTCGGACAATATCTCAGATCAAGTGATACCAAAGCGCAATAGGTACTAGCTCTTCTCGACGCGCTCAAGGCTCGTGATGCATGGACTCACGGGGACCCGCTCCAGGCCGTCAGCGTCGGAAACGAACACTTTGAGCATAGCAAAGCCGGTCAAGCGCTTCGGTCCGTCGACCACGATATCTTTATGTCGTCGCGGACTCGGAGCCTGGCAGAGAGTATCATACATCACTTCAATCGCCTGGAGATGCTCGATGGACGGGTCAACGGGATATCTATGGCGATCAATACCGAGTACTACAAGCTGGGTATTTCTTTCAATGCCTTCACCGAAGTCAGCGTTCCTTCCGGTAACACGCTAGATTATCTGCTGACAGAACTTTAAAGCTGCGACGCACGACAGATAGCACGGTCCTACATCACCCACGAACGGAGCAGGCCTTGAGCTTTGAGCGTCTTTGCGAGGAATCAGCATTCCGAACGGCGATGGCGAATGCAGCAGCTAGGACAGCATTCAAGAAACGTTTACAAAGGGGGGCGCAAGTTCGAGCTTCTGGTCCGGATCTTCGGCCTTGACATCCTTCGCGCCATGCCAGAGGTGTCCGTTTCGCGCGTGGATCAAGTAAAACTGGAGGACCTGACAGCTTTGCTGACGGGATCTATGGGATCAGCGAGGATCAACAAGATTCTGCAGAAGATAGCTATTTCGTGATGATCGGATGATGTCATGCACAGACCCGATCCGCCATCGTTTCCTTCGTGCTGAGCAGCAGTCCCTGTTATAGCGGTTGTAGAACCCTTATCAGTCGCGGAGCAATTTCCAACTACTGTCGACCCTTCTTCCTTGTCTCGGACAAGCCGAAGAATCGGAATAGTCCTTCGAAAAATAAATTCCCTCGGAGCTGCAGCCTTCTTCTGTGCGCGACCAATCCCAATCCCTTTCACCATATCTTGCGTCGACAATCTGGACGAGACCACATGAATGATCTCCAGATCTTCAGATTATTTGGCCGGTAATCACATCGCATACACTGATCCATCTTCTTGCGCCTTTGGCACGCGGATGCAAGCACCGTTCATGAGGGTATCTGAGGCTATTTTCTGCGCAAATGACAGGACAAAGAATGACAAACGACAGGGATGCGAGTTTGGTGCCTATTCCGAAAACGGATTACAGACTACGTCGGAACCTCAAAGCTTTGAATCGAGTCCAGAAAGCCGGTCGATCCGCCGCCCTCGCCGCCGATAGCTGAAAACGGCCTTGTTGATCAAACCGCGACCGCACGATCCATTCGCGGCCATCAGCGTTATCGAAAACCGAGGGGAACGGAAGGGAGTACGATGTACCATTCCCGGATGAGCGACTTGTTGAACCCTCGAAGTCGGGCTCACACCCGAAATATTCTTCCCGATGACCTTTATCGAAATTTCCGGAAGGAATCTGAACAACTCACCGAGATCTCAAAACGAGACTGGACTCGTTTCGTTCGCACTACTACCTTCCATCTCAATGTGCCTGATGGGTGTACGTAGAGGGTGATGGTCCTGACCTTCTATCGAAGACGCACAGTTAATCCCGCCAAAGGACAGCTCGTCTTTTCATTCAAATCTTCATAACCAGAATCAACCTACTTGTTTGGGCGCAAATGATGTTGCAGTGTTTTCAGTACCTCGGTCCGTGGCGCTGTGCTTCTAGTCGGGCCGAGCGCGCAAGTAATGAGAGAGCTGGCCCTCGAGAATGATCATCACATCTGTGACAATTCTAATGCCTACATGATGCGTGTCAAAAAATGCAGACGGAGCGGAGGTTTCGTCGGCGGCCCCCCTTGTTCTTTCTCCCTTCATTGCCACTTAAAAGCTCGTCACAGCATGAAGCTGGATAGGGGCAGATGTAAGTAGCATTTGGTGCTTGAGGGTACCATCCACAAATTTCTGGGGGAAACGTTCGATCTTGTTACAAGTGTGGAAAAGCGATGCATGAACTCGACTATTCTAGCCGCAATCTTATGTGTACAACGCGTCATCCGCTCTGCTCCATCCCGCGCGGGTACCTGATAGCATCCGCACTGCTACCCTGAGAGCAGCCTACGACTCTCCCGGCGTAACAGATCTCACCCCGGGCCGACGGACTAATCCCCACCATGCATTTTCTATAATGCCATTCAGTCCCTAATGCATGGTATTTGATCTCGTCGGAATATCGCGATTCCCCTTATTTCTGGCCCATGAAATGCTGATTGAGTCGTTTCTTCGAAAAAGACAAACAGGTGAATCCAATGCATCCGATTGCCCCCATTCGAAAACAGCCATATAGTTAGTTAGCTTTGGAAAGGAGTTGAAGAGACTCTCGCCGCGGAGTTAGCGTCGAGCGAACGTCACAAGCAAGTCATCTGATGAGATAGGCTCAGACATTGCGAGTAGAGGATGCGCAAATAGCACAGGCTGCGAGTACAGTCAAATAAGATGTCCCAAAATATGATGGTCTAGAACCCTTTCGCGAGTAATCAAATAGGGATAGGAGGCAGAGTGGCTTACCCAGGTTGGGGGCATCGACAGCCTAACCAAGCGCTTCCCTCAGCGCCTCTCCCCTCTTCAAAGGGTCGCCCCAATTCCAGGAGGAGCCAATTTGGGGGGGTCGTTGGGCTGAGAACAAGTAAAATTTCTCGCTTGGAAATCTCGGTCCAGCTTTGATGTCTTCCGTTGGGACAACGAACGACCTGCCACATGGCGTTATCGCGTCGGGGATATTCTTTGTGTTTCCGGCTCGTCTTTCCGGCTCTCTTCTCCCCTTTCTCCCTCTTCCGCATCTGCCCATTCTCTCATCTCTCAAACCCTGACCATCCTAGACACCGCCTACCACACCCCTTATCTCATGGCTGATGTCACCTACACCACCGCCGCTGGCATATGGCGCCGTAGCGGCTTTGTTGTGATTGTCTCAGTTCTCGGCACCCGCATCGCTGTCTTCCCAATGGATTTTCTCGCCACATGCGGCAACAACACTTGGGATTATGTTCTGTTTGCTGTCACTTGCGTCATCGATGTCGAATCACAACATCCGGGGAAGATTTCCGACATTCAAGATCGTCCCGTTGATCTTCAGGCGGCACCGATTGAGGGAACTTTCTGCTACGTCGAGACAGGTACGCCTTGAGCAACAATTATTCGAACAGGGTATGCTCCATTCTCATATCTATTCTTTAGGCAAGAATTACGATGTGAAATTATCACGAGGGCCAGAGTACTTCTCGCGCGAAATTGCCCCTTCGGGCATAGAGGAGAGCACAAGATCGGCTTCATCTCAAGCAACACGCAGTCGGCCTGATCAGGTGGGCGGAACCGATTTCTGTTCTGGACTGTTCGGTGATCGTGTTCAGAATGCATTCAGGGAGGCGCTTATCGCCCGCGATTCCGCATGTCTCGTTACCGGCTTGATGGCGACAACCTCCTGTGACGCCGCCCACATCGTGCCTCAGAGCCGTCCGGATGTGAGTTCTCTGCACCTTTGGCGTACTGAAAGTGCAGGTGTATGAACAGTTACAAGGCCACTCAAATGACATGTTTCATTCCTCGTCGGGAATGCTTCTTTCCAAGACCTTGCATCACGCATACGATGCTCTTAAGTGGTCTTTTTACCAGAAGGTCAGCACATCACAGTCTGTGTACCTTGGTTCGGTGCTAAATTTGGTCGTTGAGCAGGGCGACACGTACTACGTGCACTTTTTCAATCCGGAAGACATCACCTTCAGACAAGTCAACGGAAAAGCTATTCCTCCTTCTCGATTTAGGTATCACGAGGGGCCTGACCCGGTCCTTATTGCTTGGCACTACCGTCAGACTGTCCGAGCACGCATCAGAGGCTTTTCTGTGGATATGAAGCGACGTTGATCTCCTGCCGGCCGACCGCCCGGCCTATTTCTCAATTGCTTCCAACCGCTTTTGAGAGGCAAAGCCTTCATTATCATAAACTCATAGAGCATTGGTTGAGTGGATTGAGCGTGCGTCGCCAGCCTTTCACCGTGCAACAGTCTTACAGCAAGACTTCTTGTGTCTAGGTCTCTGTCAGAAACCCGCTTCGACCAGCCTGGATCGGTCGGCACTGACGGCCTCCCCCACACGAGCTCAAGTTTGTTGCGGCTTCTCGTACGAGTTTGGCCATACCTCGCGGTTGAGGAAGGATATTACAACACTTTATGTGCTGCGACGACATTGAAGGATAAGGAAAAGTTGCAAGGAGGCTGGTCGTGCCGGTGGGGAAGGAGGGACCTCCATGCCCGAAGGCTCAAGTAGAATGAAGTGGTGAATTATGGGATTGGACACAGGAGGAGTTGATCGCGAACGGGTTCAGACCGTCATATCTTGGACATCTTATTTGATTGTACTCAGCATGTGCTATTTGCGCATCCTCTACTCGCAATGTCTGAGACTATCTCATCAAGATGACTTGCTCATGACGTATCTCGCTCGACGCTAACTCCGCGGCGAGAGTCTGTTCAACTCTCTTCCAAAGCTAGCTCAACCAATGGCAGGGGTAGCGGGATGTGTGGCACCGCCTCTCTGTGTGGTCGTGTGTCTTGGGCGGCATTGGGAGTCATACGGTAGAGTGAGTAATGACCCCGTCCTTGTCCATCATGACGATTCACCCGCTGACGCCTTCGGTCTGAAGGAAAACGCACGGCTCGCCTTCATCTCTGTAAAGTCGGCCTTCTTCCTGGTCTCTCGGGGTACTTGGACAATACAGCGCTCGCCAAACCTTCGTAAGCTGCCCACTCCCTCTGCGCGCCCTGTTAAGGCTTCCCAAGCAGTTGGAACGCCCTTCGAGGTCTTCATGATCACTACGGCAGCGTAGCGGGCGGCATATGACCAGTACTCTGTAGGGAGCTTGCAGTCTGCAAGCATGGACGTTACCATCCCCTTGATTGTACGTATCATTCGTTCGCACGTCCGTCGAGCTCTGGGGTGTAGCGAGTGTTTGTGTAGTGCTGAATGCTGGTCTGCAGGTAATACGCCTTGGCTTTGCCACTACCAAACTCGCCACCTCCGTCCGATCTCATTACTCGCACTCGAGCTCCAAGCTGTCGCTCGAGCTTTGCTATTGATGCAAGCATCACGTCATACGCCTCGGACTTCGCCTTGATGGGTACAGCAAACAGTACGGGGCTTGACCGTTCGATCTCCACAAACTAATGTTCAAGACCATCCATAGACGTGCTGAATGGACCCGTGATGTCCACTTCAAGGCCGCCACCTAGCTTTGGCGCATCACCACTCTTCGAGTATCTGGTGATCTTGGCAGATAGACAGGCTTCGCAGTCTGCGATCTTGAATGGATCGTTCTTGTAGGTCTCAAAGCCTTCCTTCAGCTTTCCCCCTCTGGCTAGTTCAAGCAGCCTGTCGGTACCAATGTGGCCTAGACGCTGATGCTGCACCTCCAGGGGCGTCCTTGCCATCGAATGACCGGTCGCCAACATCACTCGAGGTCGCACAACGCCCAATATGATGGTCCAAAGGCTGCCTCGTTTGTCCAGGTGAGTGTTTCCTTCGCTCTCTTGAGCTGTCCACCACTACCCGTCATATCTGCTCGGCATCCTGCTCTGAGCATTCTTGATAGCGAGATGAGGCTGATCCCTGACTCCGGTACCAGGTAGACGTCCTTCAAGATCATCTTCTGGCCCGATGGCAGTTCGAGCTTGACCTCGTTACGCCGGGAGAGTCGTAGGCTGCTCTCAAAGTAGCAATGCGGATGCTATCAGGTACCCGCGCGGGATGGACCAGAACGGATGACGCGTTGTACAGAGTTGCTAGATCAGTCGAGTCTATGCATCGAATCTCCACCCACTTGTAACAAGTCTGCCTTCGGTCAGATTAACAAGCCGGCAGCATGCGGATTCAACATACCTCGGGTATCTCCTTGGAGTCGGGAAGCATGACCTCCCTGATATAAGTCAGCTCTAATTCGACGAACGAGATCCACTGACCCGGCTCTCTTGATGTCACGATCTATCGACAAGGTTAGCGCTGATCTTTTCCTCGAAGCCGAAATTTCCACAAAGGAAGAATGGCTCACTATCAGACCATGCCCAGAGCGGCGGATAGGAATACACCTGTGTCGGATCGCCCAAGCCCCCATTGGTCTTGATGAGCGAAGGGATCGAAGTCTTCGCAGCGTGGATGTCGTAGCCGTGGGCCACTATCGCCCTTGATGAGCACTGATGAGCTGTGATTGGGACTGACAAATGCGGGACTTACGCAGTGAGGCACTCGGCCCACTTGGTAAAACCTGGTGCCAGATCCTTCGCCTCTTCCTCAGTCGCTCCTTCGAACTTGAAGAGACCGTCACCTTCGACAAAGGTTATAAGACCACCGGGAAGAAGAAGTAAGGCCAGCTCGTTGACCAGGGCTTTCCGTGCGAATACCTGCGACAAGCGCTCTCGCGTGGATCACATCGAAGTAGTTGTCCGGAAAGGGCAGGCCGCGCGCTGCATTTTCGGCCCCTGAACGTTCTCGGGAACATTGGTATCCGTTTGCACGGGAGCGAGATCCACGCCCTATCGAATAGTTCAGCAGCGTGATTACCAGTCGAGGAAGTACTTGCAGTCCATTCGGCTCCTAAGTATTCTCCCACCATCTCGCTGATCCTGTGAATGCGCCTGTTAGCCTAGGAATTACGACCTGACAGAGTAGCGAATCAGACACCGGTGCCTGGAGATCACGCTCAACAAAGAGATAGGAGGCGAGCATGACACGCACCGCAGCCACGTCTGCTTTGATCTCCGTTCGGAAGAGCATCCTTGATGGGAGAAAGGTAATTGATACGCCCTGTCGCTGCATATGACATTCAGCGATACATACGGTATACGAGCTCACTGAACATACCGCTTTGAGTGCGTGATGCTGGAGATCGAGCCGCTGAATCACGACGCACGAATGAGCACTGTCTCCGTTAGAATCCGACAATTATCTCAAGCTCAACATCGTCTGTCCCGTTCGAGGGATGTCGAGGGACAAAGGGGGGGGGGGCTATGCTCTGAGATGATCGAGAAGAGCGGTCGGGGTTTGGAATCTGCGAGATGGGGAGAAGGATTGACAAGCTTTTCTCGGAATCCAAGTTCAGTAAAGCGTTCATGTTGATGAGGAGTGCTTTCCGAATGCCGTCAATTGATGGCGAGACGGCGGCGATTACATCAAGGCTTCCTGATTGATCTTGTTGATGCGGGATCAATGCGTAAGGTACCTGAATCTTGCTCTGTCCCCGCGGACTCCCCATCCTTTGAACTTCTCATTTCCCTTTTCATGACCGCTGTGATCCCCTTTAATGAGGGAGGTGTGCGTAGCGAAAGTCATGACGCAGAAAGGGCGTGATTTCGACAGGGAAAGTAGTGCAGTTGATGGGTTCTCATCGGCTTCCCTGCATGAGACGCAAAGGATGGATGACGCGCTTCGTTTGAGACGGACTACTCACCTGCATACGGTTGAACTTGCCTCGTTGTGATGTTGAAATCACCAATCTTACGCGACTTACGCAGCCGCGATGGCCATCCCAGACTCCGCTACTCCTCAAGGCTTCACCGCTGCATCAATCTCGACTTCCCACTTCCCTCCACCATATTCTCATATATCATCTGATCCAGCCCAAGGAGAGATATCGCTAAACACCTTACAAGATAACCTTCCCCGCCCTTTTACGCCAAGCTCCTATTGTCCGATAATACCTTCCTGAGGAGACGTCAAGCTGATACGCCTTCTTTCGAAGCGACTTTCTCCATGTCTAGCTCGATGGAGAGCAGAGTGTGAGTGAGATCGAACGTTCTAGCACCGTTTGCTCCAACTGAAGGTCTCTTTATCAGCTTCCGCGGTGAATATGGTGGTATCTTCCCGGATGTAGCCCAGTTATGCTGATTGCATGATCCGTCAGAGGATGGAGGAAGGCGATTTCAAGCGCAGAATGGTCAGTCGGTCACAATCATCCGCGCAGACATTCTGACAGCGTCATTTCGCTTCATCCTTCTTCCATCAGACGATTACCAGGCAGGTTCATCGTTCACCTTTAGCGCAGATCAGCTTACTGCCACTTTCCTGCAGCTGCCTGCAGGTTTGTCATCACCACTGAGTCCGATCTGCTGCTCAATGAGTGCCTGTAGACGAAGCGGAGCAGCAGGTGAGTGTCTTTGCTATTAGTGGAGATACTGAAGAGCTAAAAAGAAACCCTCAGCGCCTTGACACCCAGCATTACGGCTTTAAAGCGGTAAGCTCATACCGAGCTCTGACTACATTGTTTTTCAATGATGGACGCCCAGGCGCAAAATGGTGTGAACTACCTTGCTCCCTTTCCTGAGGCTCTTCCCAGAGGCGGCGAGGGTAAGAGGGTCTTGGACATTGGATGTGGTGCGCCGCCCGCTCAGTTCCCTCAGGTCTCTTCTGATCCATCGAGCAGGCACCGGAATTTGGTGACGAGCTATGCTCGGAGCAAAGTCATTCTGCTGATTGAGGTCGCAGGACGATCGAGATGGCGGAGGAGTTTCCGAACGCCGAATTCATAGTAAAAAATTGCCTCCAAACGCTCCTCTCAAGACTGATTGACATTCGGCTTCAGGGTGTCGACCTGGCTCCAGTCCAAAAAACCGATATCAAGATTCCCGACAACCTCGCTTTCATCCATGAAGACGTCACCCGGGGCCTTTCTTTCCCTGATGGCTACTTTGACGTCATCCACACCCGCGTCTTGTTCATGGGGGTAAGCATTTGATCTGACGGATGGATGCCTTCCTGAAGATTGCTTCAGATCCGGAACTGGCGATTCCTCGTGAACGAGACCGTTCGTCTTGTCCGTACTGGCGGTCTCATCGTGTTTGTCGAAATTTCTTTCCCATGGCCCCTTATCGGCGTTCCCGAAGACAAGCAGCGATCAATCGCACCCGGCTTCACCAAGTTGAGCGATTACTTCTCCATGTACATTGCGGATCTCCGCCTTCGCCTCGGTCCTGACACAGCGGAACAGGGCAATCGATACGCGAGGTTTGGACCCCCAAGCGGGCAATCGGAACATCGCGGCGTACCTGAGGGATACTGGTTGTTGCGAAGACGTCGTGCAGATCGAAACATACTTGCCGTTGTGGGGTTGGCCAACCGGTAAGGCACTCATTTGCGTAAGCTTCCCGCTGAATGCAATAGAACCGCATATGAAGAAGGCCGGGTGAGTGGTCATCTTCAGATTGATCACGCATTTGCCGTATACTGCGACCAATCTTCCCCGCTTTGTTCGGCTGCTTGATAGTCCGAACCGCCTGATCCTCTCCCTCATGCTGACGAAGTGCTCACATTCGCAGTGAGATCATGGTCCATGATGCGCTCGAGAGCCCTGAGGTAGGTGCTACCTTGCACCAAGATACTGACAGTTTTCCCCCAGTCCGGCAGGTTCTTCATTGTTGATTCTTGCGGATTGTCCCATGTGCAATACGACGAAGTCAAGCGCGGCTGGCTCGATGACATCGGTCGGCCAGGAGTCAACTCGGTACGCCGGTTCTGAAACTTCGGAGCCGATGCTCATCGTAATCTTTTGCAAGGCGTTCGCCTATTGGCACAACTGGACTTGGCGAGTTCGATCGAACGATCTTCTTTGAGGTACTAGGTGATAGCTATTTCCGCTGGGTCGAACATACCATTTATGCCATTCGGGATCTTCTCCTCTTAGAACTCTAGCCATACATGACGATTTCGAGAGATTCCCTTGGCGTTGATCAGGCTATTTCGGATGCATGATCCAATCAAGCCAAAGTGGAGTCCCCGGACTCAATTGACGTCCAAGGCCGAAAATCATTGTCGATCATTACAGTCATCCCTGTCTTCCACACAACCATCCAATCGAATGTGAATCTCTCATGCGCAGTCTCCAGCTTCAGCCGTTCTATTTGTTCTCGCATTATCATGGTATCTTCAAAACATTTGCTCTCCCCTGTCAAACGTGGTACGAGCCCCTTGCCCGCCTGAAAGCTCTTGGTCTGATCTCGCTGACAGAAAGCAACTCTCCTCCTCCTGTCAAACGCCGACGCCTTTCTTCGCCGATCGACTCCCCATTGAAGATAGAAGACGAGCATGCGTCAGGCAGCACGTGCTCCGAGTACGGCCCTCGATGGGTGGATTGGCCCGCACCTCGGCAAGCCATGCGAGAAGCGAGACTATTCATACTCGACGCGTACGAAGGATTTTCTTCTTCCCGCTATGGCTTTTGACCACGATCCTAGAGTCAACCACAGGAGGTCTGTATTGATTGTCCCCGACAAGGACGCAGACGGCCTCTCCGGTGAGCCCCATTGCAACTTCGATCAAGTCGAGCTGATCCACATCAACTTCGCAGCCGGCACTCTCCTCTATCAGACTCTGATTCACCTTGGACACGGACCGGCTCTGATATCGGTTCACCTCTTGACCAAAGGCACAAGCGTCCACTCTGATGAAGAGCGGGATCGTATGATGGCGGTTGGTGCGGAAAGAATCGTGGTCCTGGATCAGGGCAGTCGACCTGGACGAGCTCTGGTTTCAACTGGTGGTACAGAGAAGGGCGATAGAACGACGCTCATCATCGATCATCACATGTCTGACGAGGCAAGTGCGCGGGCGAAGCGGATGTTCACCGACTTATCAGACTCGCAGTTTCCCGAAGGTTCGCAGGTTCTGACAGCATGTCATACTCCGCCCATCGCCACCGCTGCTCTCCTCACCTACGTTCTACTTAGAGATCTTCACCCGAAAGTCAGATCGGAGGAAGCATGGAGGGCTCTTGTAGGAGTCATAGGCGGTGAGACCATACCGAAAGAACTGAAAGTTGATTGGATGACAGACCTTGGGCCCGCCGAGGCAAAGTGGGGTTCTCCACCATGGCCATCTGAGCTCGGAGCGGTCATGAAGAGGTAATCCTTCACCTTATCGCGATAGTAAAACGCTGACAGGTCTCGTAGGCTAGGTACGAAGACCTTCTCAGACGCTGTAGCTTCTATCAATGCGCCCAGACGGACAGCGGAATACAATGGTGAGATTCTCAACTACCACTTAGTCCTGGATCTGAATAGCCTTGACGATAGTACCGAAAGCTTGGGATGTAGGTGCTTTCAGAGCTGATCTCAAAAAATATAGACGGTCCTAATGATGACCAGATAATGCTGAAGGCTAAGAGCCCTACCGATATCGCCAATAATGCATTCCTCAAGCTCTGTAAGCTGGACGTGAGGGAAGAGACCGAAAAATGGGCCAGGACCGGTGATTTCTCCAAGGACGCCACAGGTCCTCCAACTGATCCTTTCGTAGCACCAAAGTTCTCGCTCGATGGAAGAGTGGCTGTCGTGACGATTGAGTCCGGATTTCAAAGCAAGCTCTCTGCCTCCTTTAAACTACTTCTCTCATTGATTTTACAGTACACCCCGTCATCGCCACCAGATGGGCCGGTACCTTGGGCTGGAAAAGCAAGAAACTGATTATGGTCATGGTATGTTTGGCTTTGATATGATGGCAGCTGATCGCGATGTATAGTGCGCGAATATCGGCTTCAATCCTGACCCAGCCAAAGTATCATTCTCCTGTCGAATCGCCGCATCTTTGCGCAGCCTGCCAGAAGGGGAACGCCGTAAGTATCTTCCTCGCGAGAAAATGAAGCTGATCTGCATTCAGCGAATCTGATAGCCCTTCTCAATGAATACGGCGAAGCCATTGAAGGCTTTCGAGAGCGAGTTGGCGGTGATTACGCTCGCGGGCACAAGGAGGCAACTGGAGGCATCATTCCAAAGGTTCGAGCGTGCTTCCAAATTCTCATGTTTGTGCTCACGAAGGAATAGACAGAATGGGCACTCCTTTTGGAGCAGATGGGCGTTGGTGCAACTACACCCCGGAAGCATACGCCATCGAAAGCCATTTCGAAGCAAACAGTAATCGATCCTACGCAGACCAATGGCATCCGAGATTTCTTCCATCAAGCCTCGAGAGTCAAGGCTGCGCCGACTTCTGAAGTGAAATGAGGGACATTCCATGCATTATCTCTGATGTCCGGCATATCGCCTGATGGCCTTCAGCAATACGATTCTGTGATTGGTGGGGCTCCCCACCGGCCTTCGCCGAGACCGGGTGGGATTGTTAGGACGTCTCGTTATATCTATATCTAAAGTATGATCAAGCGTTGGAGCAGGGAGGAATAAATCGTTAAATGGTCGCCTTTCAGCACTCTTTGGTCATCGTCTAGTTCCATGCCACCCCGCCCTCATAATATGAGCCAGAAGTCTTCGATGATGATTCTAATTTCCTCAAGGGGTTCTTTCATGGCTATGCCACAGCAGCCCCAGATACGGACCTACCGCCTGGGACCCTTTCAGCCAATCAAAAATAGAGCAGTATCCGACGGCTCGACCCCCGAAGTGACCACGATCTTTTGAGGTAAGGGCATGCAGATCAAGGTATTATGTGCCCATGGGACTGACCTGCGCAATGCTCAGCTTTGGAAGGAAGATATCGAACTCCTCGAGACACATCAATCCAATGCTTATCGTCTCTCCATTTCCTGGTCCCGCGTCATCCCCAAAGGAGGTCGTCAGGACCCTCTGAAAGAGAAGGGGTCAGAGTACTGTGACAAGGTGATCGACGCATTGCTAGAGAAGGGGAATACTCCCTTTGTTGTCAGTACTATCCGGGCCCATCCGCGTGACATTCCAGCTCAAAAATCCGAATTCAGACGATCCATCATTGGGATGTCTGCCCTTACAGGAGTAATTCGGATCATGGCTCTTAAGCAGGATGGTCTGAATCTCACGTGAGCGCTGAGAGCGAAGGATAGGATCACAATCAATGAGCCTTTAACTACCACTGACAACGGTTAGTGCAGATGCCAGCAGCAACTGGTATCTACACTCACTCGACTATTAGGCTACGCCGGGACCGACTTCCCACCTCAAGCCAATAGCGTCGACAAAGCTTTAAGGTACGTGAACCCTCCGAGGTGTGTGACGACTTCTAATCATGGCTGCAGAGCTGGCAGAGCATGCTGCTTCATGCATATACCGTGGATCTGTATTGAAGAAAGAAAGTATCAGGCCAAGTTTGGAGGCGAGATAAGCATCTCCTTCCATGGGAGTTGGTCGGTACCATGGGATGACTGATGAGAGTGAGATTACCCCTCGACAGCTCCTTCAGTACGTTGCTTTGCTCACGATTTCTGCACGGCAAACTCCTCGGGACCACTAGGAGTTCAATTTTGACTGGTCGCTTCCCCTCTTTTCCTCACGGGCGACTATCCGGAATCAATGAAGCTCTTCAAGCACAGTTACCTCCTGTCACGTCCGATGAAAACAAGCTACTTTCCTCGGCAGAGCGGACTTCTGCACGTTCCAGTCAAAATCAGATCCGTTTCGGGCTGATTCAAGCATCCATTCGCTTTCAGTTCAGAGTCCGCCATCAGGCAGCTCATCCCTGCGATTATGAGCCGAAGTTGATGTGTGAGGATAAGGCGATCTCGTCTTCCGGTCACGTGACCGCCTGCGCAGTCCCGCTGCAGCTTTTCAATTAGTTTGATGTTTCATACTTTCCTCCTTATGCATTTCGTCAATATTTAACAGGTTATGAGCCTCCATTGACTCTACCAAAGTCCTGACATCTGCATCACCGGCCTACGCTCTACGCTTGGTCTCCTCTGCCTCCTTTACAGGCAACAACACCGTTTTCCGCTCTCTACGCTC
>JAABUP010000597.1_pt1 | contig 78675 bp, 72 predicted proteins | sample 5559201 | NCBI WGS metagenome assembly JAABUP01 (sample SAMN10711887, study PRJNA513373) | rock metagenome | isolation source: Antarctica rocks | place: Antarctica
TGCTCGTTGGTCAGGTCGGTGGGGTAGCCCCGCCGACCGCCATGATCAGTCACCGGCCCAGCATCTTCAGAGAAGATCTTGGAACTAAGCCGACACGCCGATCAGATCAACTTTCCCGACACGTACTGACACCCCGAGCACCGGCTCACCGACGGGACGCCGGGCACCTCGCGCGGGGAACGACGAGGCCCGCGGAGCCCGGAGGTGATCAGCGTCCTTCGGGTGGTGTGCCGGCGGGTGCTGGCGCAGGGCGCCCATCATCATCCACGCCCTGCGTCGCGACGTGTTCTACGCCCACGAGGGCGCCGTACGCCGCCGCCACCTCCGGGACCAGACCGAACAGGCCTGGTGCTTGACCAACGCGATCAGCACCTGGACCGCGGAATACCTCGGCCTCGCCCACATCTCCCCGGCGCAGAGCGAGAGCGTCGGGCTGTTCGGCACCATCACCGTCGACATCGACGCCGAACTCGCCCAGCTCGGACCGACCGGGCACTGGCCGCTGCGCCAGCCACCTGCGGCCAGCATCCAGTGACATCTGGATTGTCTAATCCAGTGACATCTGGATTGTCTATTGGTGGAACCGCGCGTCAGGTGCGCCCTCGGCATGCCGGGCGCTGGCCGCTGCGGCGAGTTGGGCGAGGAAGTACCGCCATCCGTGCTGGTGGCCGCTGGCTTCGGGTTCGGGTAGCCCGTGGTGGGAGATGGTCACGGTGGTGCCGTTGTCGGTGGGTTGCAGTATCACCTCGAGAACGCTCGCGCCGGGGGGCAGGCGGTCGGAGCCGGCGTGGCCCCAGCTGATAAGCAGCCGGCGGGGCGGGTCGACTTCGAGGTAGCGACCGCGCACTGGGACGCCGCGGATGTCGACGCTGAACTCGCCGCCGGGCTGCGCGTCGAGCACGGCGTACTCACCCATCCAACGCACGATCGCGGTGGCCTGGGTGAAATGCTCGAAGACCCGCTCGACAGGCGCCTCGACGTGGATAGACGCGGTGAACGGCTCAGCCAGCATCGTCGGCTTCGATGACGTGCTTGAGCCGGTGGAGGCTGGCCGGCCACAGCTCGGTGAGGAACGCCTCCAAGGACTCGAGCCCCTCGGGGCGCACCAGGTACACGCGGCGCTGGTGCTGGGCGTGAACCTCGACGAGCCCTGCCTCACGCAGAACCTTGAGGTGCTGCGAGACCGCTTGCTGGCTGATGTCGAAGTGTTCGGCGATCGCCCCGACCGAGAGCGGCTGGTCCCGGACGAGCATCAGCATCGCCCGTCGGCGCGGCTCGGCCAGCGCCGCCAGGGCCGCTTCGGCACTCACACCAGCGAGCATAAACAACATCAAGAAAGCCGACAAGCGTTGACTTGTGAAAGCCTGCGCTTGTATGTTCTGCGCGGTCCGATGGCGAAGGGGTGCGTCAGTGAGCCGTCAAGCGTTAGGAGAAGCGGGCGGGTACGTGCGCGAGGTGGTGTGCCGGGCGCCGCGCGAGCGGGTTTTCGCCGCCGTGGCGACGCTGCACGGGCTGCGCGGCTGGTGGACCCCGATCGTCACGGGCTCGGCTGGGGTCGGCGGCGAGCTGGCCTTCGGCTTCGAGGGGCTCGACGAGGTCATCGTCGCGCGCGTCGAGGAGGCATCGGCCCCCTCCGCCGTGCGGTGGACGTGCCTCGAGCACAGCAGCGCCCCCGAGTGGGCCGGCACCACGATCCGCTTCGACCTCTCCGAGACGAGGCCCGAGACGTGCGTGCTCACCTTCGGGCACGCCGGTCTGGTCGCCGCGGACGTGGCGCCCGGGTGGGACCGCTTCCTGGCCAGCCTGACCCGCCTGGTCGAGAACGGCGTGGGCGAGCCGTACCGAGACGTGAGCAACGAGGCGCTCGACGTGGCGCGGGCCTACCACGCCGCCTGGACGGGTAAGGATTTCGACACCGCCCGCCGCTACCTCGCCGAGGACCTGGAGACCGACGTCCCGATCAACACCTACGCCACCCGCGACGAGTTCGCCGACGCCGTCGCCCGCTTCGGCGGGCTTGCAGACCAGGTCGACCTGTTGGCGGAGTTCGGCTCCGGCACCGACGCCCTGCTGCTCTACGACATGCAGACCCAGCCGTTTGGCACGTTCCGGGTCGCCGAGCACTTCAGCGTCGCTGACGGTCTGATCCGGCGCATCCGTCACGTCCACGACACCGTCGCACTGCGCCCCGCGGGATGACCCGGGAAGCGTCGTTCGAGGCGATAGCCGACCGGCTGTTGGCCGAGCCCGGAGTCGAGGAGGGCACCGGCTTCGGTTCCTCCCCGGGCCTACGCGCCGAAGGGCGGATCTTCGCGATGCTCGTGCGCGACGAGTTCGTCGTGAAGCTCCCGGCCGAGCGCTGCGCCGCGCTGGTATCCATCGGGACCGCCCGCCCGTTCGACCGCGGTCAAGGCCGCCCACTCAAGGAGTGGGTCGTCATCAGCCACGACGCTGAACAGGAGTGGGTCGTCCTCGCGCAAGAGGCCCTCGTCTTCGTCCGCCCACGGCCGCGCACGACGGCAGGACGACGTCCGTAAGCAGCGTTGCTTGGCGCCACTCCGGAGCCGTCCACGCCTCCGCGAAGGGTTCCGGTAGGAGTTCTGACCCAGACCGGATCGGGAGTGCTCGTGGTCGCCGCGTGCGCAGTGATACACCTCGTCGTCGCAGCGGCCCTGACGCGTGCCGGGCTCACATGTACAGCTTCGGAGCCAGCTGGTTGATCTTCACGAGGAGGCCGTGGGGCGGCCACTTGCAGCTGGACCCCGAACGCTTCGTCGGTGGCGGGTTGACGTTTCGACGCTCGCGACGCGTACCGGCCCACCGGTAGCACGCGGGAAAAAGGCAACGCTTAGCCCTGTGTGGGCCAGTGCGACCGGCAGCCTCGGACGCTACCGGGACACGGTCGCGCGCCAACTCCCCGGCATCCCGCTCACCATCGGCGACTCCCGCCCGCACGTGCGCGGGCGCATCCGCGAGTACCTGCCCCTCCCCTGATCAACGTCCGTCTGCTGCGGCCGGCGTCGACAGCGTGTGGACCAACCGGCGGGCGGCGAAGGTCGCGTCGGCGACCGCGATCTCCCGGGCCGCCTCGAGGGTCAGGTAGCGGCAGGTGCCACGTGCCCGAGGACGCACGCCGCCGGCGGGTCGAGGTCGAGCGTTTCGGTTCGGAGGTGCTCGAACCCAGCTTCGATAAGCAGGGCTGCCAGCTCGTTGGCGGCCGCCGCCGAAGTGGCCGCGGTGGCACCGGGACAGCGAGGCTGGGATACCAGAGCGATGCGCCCGCCGGGCCGCAACAGCCGGGCGAGTTCGCGTAGCCGGGTGGTTGGGTCGGGCCCCATGCCGACTGCATTGACTGCAAGCGCGGCGTTGAATGGCTCATCGCTGATGGACAGGCTCTCGACCGGCGTGTGAATCAGGCGTACCCGTCCGGCCCGTATGGCGACCCTATTGCGGCGGCGGGCCTGGCGGATCATTACCTGCGAATGGTCAACGCCGACCACCGATCCCCGGATCGCTCGGGTGACGAGGGCGGCGATGGCCACGCCCGGACCGCAGCCGAGCTCGATGACGCGGTCGGTCGGCTGGACGTCGAGAAGCTGCACCGCCCAGCGGCTGCGCGCCACGTTCGACGAGCGCCGGCCCATGATCCAGCCGACGACGTGTCCTACGGCTCCGGTCGGCTGGTGGAACTGTGCCAGCCCCCCGTGAGGAGCCCACCATTGGATGATGCGGCCCAGCACCTTCTGCTTGCTGGAGTTCGGTTTGGAGGGGGTGGCCTACGAGATCGAGACCTCAGCGACAGCCACGCGCCACGCGCAAGCCCTTCGGGAGGCGCTGGCCGACTATGTGGCCCACGCGCGTCGAACCGTGTACTACTTCGCCACGACGGCGGCCTTCGACAAGCACAACCGTCTGTGGCGCGCCGAATTCAAGGACGCCGCCAACTCGCAGCTCGGCGGCACCATCGAGAAGGTGCTCGAAGGTCCGACCGACCCCGCCGCCGGCCCGCACATGATGGACAACATCACGGTCAACGAGCGCGGCCAGGTGGTCATTCTCGAAGACGTGGGCAACAACCCCTACCTCGGCGGCGTCTACCAGTTCGACCCCGCCAGCCGCGCCCTCGGGCGCATCGCCCCGCACGACCCGCAGCGGTTCCTGCCCGGCGGACGAGTTCGTCGCGGGCTTGGGTGCCCAGGGGCTGATGCTGGCCAGCGTAATGGGTCTCCGGGGCGTCGATCGCATCGAGGCGCAGCTGGACGCTGCCGTCGGGCGAGGGCCGCACCCGGGCTCCGTTGGTGAGCTCCTTCAAAGTGTCGGGGTGCTGCGGCAGGAACCGGATCGAGTCGCCGTCCGGGCTCTTGCCCTGGATGAGGACCGTGCCGGTGAGGACCACGAACTGCTCAGCCATGACCGTCACCGTAGGTGAGTCCCACCGGCGCGCACGCCGCCAAATGAGCGATGAAGCTCCGGATCACGGTGAACGCGGGGTGTACGAAAGGTGAGAGCCAAGAGGAGTCTAGTGTCCGGGGTCGCGCGGTCAGCTTGCACCGGCGGCCTCCTTAGCAAAGGGCCGCCTCAGGTCGCCCGACCGGGGCCTCGACGAAACAGGTCCACCGACCACGAGGGCCCGAAACAAGGGCCGCCACCGCCCCAACATTGGGCGCTGATGGCCGACCCCGATGTGGCAGCACGGCCACCCCTCGACCGGCCGGATCGCTCCCGAGACACGCAGCCAGGCTCAACACCACACCGTTTCGTCAGCTCGCGGTCACCTCGGGGCCGCCGACGGGTCCTACCGTCGAGTGATGTGACCCCTCCCGGCCCGCGGCGCTCACGTCACCTCCCGCGGCGAGAGCTTCTGGGTTTGCTCGGGATCGGGGCGGCGGCAGCGCTGACCGGATGCCGTCCTGCGGGCACGTCGAGGGCAGGCGCCGGGCCGGACCGCGCGCGAGCCGCCGCAGCAGCCCCGAATCCGCTGCCCCCGAACTCGTCGCCTGGGAATACCGACGGTGCTGCCGGAAACCTTGGCGGGGGACCGTCTCAGGTGCTCACCCACGGCCCGGCCGGTACCCGCCAGATCGCGCTGACCATCGACGACGGAGACTGCACCGACTGCGTAGCCGGCTACGCCGCGTTCGCCGCGCGCACCGGCATCCACCTGACCTTCAGCCCCAACGGAGTCTACGGGCGCGAGTGGGCACCGCAGGCCCGGCTGCTGCGGCCCCTGATGGACCGCGGGCAAGTCCAGATGATCAACCACACCTTCACCCACCGCGACCTGGTGCGGCTCCCGACCGGCCAAGTTCGCGATGAGCTCGAACGCAACGAACAGTGGATCAATACCACCTTCGGCACCGAAACCCGGCCCTACTTCCGGCCCCCCTACGGATCGTCGAACCCCCACGTCGACGGGCTGGCCGCCGAGCTGGGCTACGACCGAGTGGTGATGTGGAACGGCTCCTTCGGCGACTCGAAGCTGGTCACCCCCCAGTACCTGCTCGACCAGGCCCGCCGTTACCTCCAACCCGGGACCATCCTGCTCGGCCATGCCAACCACCCGACCGTGCTCGGCCTGTTCGACCAGATACTTCAACTCATCCGCGACCGCGCGCTGGAACCGGTCACCCTCGACGAAATGTTCACCACCCACCGCGCGCCACCGACCCGGTAAGGACAGCGCCCCCAGGGCGTGGCGCGGGTTGAGGTGCCCCAAGAGAAAGTTGAGCTCGCTCCACGAGACGGTCCACGCACTCGTGTAGAGGGCCCAGAAGGTGCCCGATGCCACCGCACCAGCCTCACGCGGCCGCAGTCCGTTCACCTGATCCCGGGTGCGGTGGCGGGTCAGGAGCTGGGGCTCGCATGACGGGTCGTTCGGGTGGGGGTAATGGGCAGCAGGCGGCGTAGCTTGATATTTTCCTGGGGGTCGAGCATGGAGTGCTGCACGCAGGCGGGGACGAGGGTGCCGGTGTCGGGGTGGGCCATCGCGTAGTGACAGGCGGCGAGGCGGTCCTGGGTGGCGCGGAGCCTGGGGTCGTCGGAGGTCTGGCCGCGTTGGGTCAGTTCCCAGGCGGGGGTGACGTCGGCGGCGTCCATGAAGCTGTGCATCACGAACGTCATGGGCCGTATCCGGTGGCGGGCGACGGCGCGCAGCCCCCCGGCGCGGCGCACGGCGCGACTCGCCCAGGCCACGGCGATCGGGACGACCCGGGGGTGGCGGGCGGCGACCCGGACCAGCTTCGCCACGAGGACGGGGACCGGGCTGCCGGTGAAGTTGACCTGGCCGTAGTAGCGGAAGAACGCGTCCCGGGCGGCGAGGTCGCGGGGGTCGTCGCCGTCGGCCAGCGGGTGCCAGTGGGGGCCGACCCAGAACCCGTAGGCGGTGCGGTTGCAGCGCAGGTCACCGTTCTGGAACACCGTCGAGTCCAGGGTGGTGCCGGCGCCACCTTGGATCTCGGTCCACACCTGCTCGGAGGTGGTGTCGCGGTAGTCCTCGTGCCAGCGCCGCGCGTCGCCGAGGAAGGCGGCGGGCTGGAACGAGAGCATGCCGAAGCCCATCGCCGAGGCGTCGCGCACCACCCCGGCGACCTGGCCGAGGTTGGCCGGGGTGACGGTCATGTTGTGGGCGAGGAAGAACCGGATGCCGTGCTCGCGGCGCAGCCGGGTGAACATGTCCACGAAACGCTGCCGGTAGGGGTTGAGGTCGGCTTCGCAGCCGGGGCGCGCGATGCCTCGGCGCCCGAACATCAGCGAGTCGAAGTGTCCGGCGAAGGACAGCCGGGTCAGGCGTGGGCGTCCGTCGGGGTCCAGCGCCAGGCGGCGAAGGTAGTCCTCGTCGATGTCGCCGTGGGTCATGCTCATCGGCTCGCGGCCGTGGCGGTGCATGGCGAGCAGGGCTTCGGCGTGGTCGTCGGGGTCGAGCAAGGTCACCTCGCCGCCGATGAGCTGGGCGTGCGCCCGCGGCCCGCGCAGCCGCCGCAGCAGCCCCATCTGGGCGTCGACGCCGGCCACGGTGTGGGGGCCGTCGATGCGGACCCGGTTCGCCTCGCGGGAGTGATAGCACGGGGTGCAGGCCAGGTCGCACTGGGGGAACACGCCGTGGGTGCCCTCGCAGCCCACCGCGTGGCGGCCCAGCAGCTGGGCCGGGGTCTTGACCCCGGCGGGCAGCTCGGCCCAGCGCCGCGCCAGCGCCGCCACGAACTCCGGGTCGATCGGGCGGGTGGCCCGCTCCAGCCGGCGCAGCAGCCGGAGGGGACGCGTACCGCCGAGCCTCATGCCGGCGCTCCTCGCAGTTGGTCGTGTGCTGCCCGCGTCCGGCCTGCCGACCGTGCGGCGGTCGTGCGGGACCCGCGGGTGTGCGTGCTGGGGGCGTCGTCGCGCGGCGAGGTAGCGGGTCCGGATCTTCTCGGGGTCGATCCCGAGGAAGTACAGCGCCTTGAAGTACTGCATCAGTACCAGCATCCGCAGCGTGCCCTGCTCGACGAAGCGGCGGGCCGAGGCGGTGCTGGTGGCGGGCAGCACCACCAGGCGACCCCGCTGGTGCAGGCGCCGCGACATCTCCAGGTCTTCCATGATCGGCAGGTCGGGGAAGCCGCCGAGGTCGGTGAACACGCCGCGGCGAACGAACAACGCCTGATCCCCGAAGATCCAGTGCAGATGTCGGGCGCGGAGGTTCGAGGTCCACGCCAACCAGGCCAGGGCCGGGCCGGAGTGGTCGAACCGGATCCGGCAGCCGCCGCCCACGATGTCGCCTGCCACGAGCATGGGACCGGTTGAGCGCTCGTTTTGCCACGGGTATGGGACCACCTGTTTGCCAGTGATGGGACCACCCGGCGTGGCTTCCCCGATCAGGGTCGCGAGGCCGTTGCGGTCGTCGCATGACCTACCGGGAGGTGTCCGTGATCGAGGTGAAAGAGATCCTGCGGCTGTGGCTGGATGGCCGGTCGCTGCGAGAGGTGACGGTGCTGGCCGCGGTGGACCGCAAGACGGTCCGCCGCTATGTCGAGGCGGCGAGGACGGCCGGGCTGGCCCGCGACGGCGGGGCCGGGCAGCTCTCGGATGAGCTGCTGGGGATGGTGGTGGCCGCGGTGCGCCCGGCCCGGCCGCGGGGCACGGGGACGTCGTGGGAGACCATCGCCGCCCACCGCGAACAGATCACGACCTGGCTCGAGCAGGGCCTGACGGTGACCAAGGTCCACGTGCTGCTCGAGCGGCGCGGGGTGGCGGTGCCGTATCGCACGCTGCACCGTTTCGCGGTCGCCGAGCTCGGGTTCGGACGCCGCCGCCCGACGGTCCCGGTCGCCGATGGCGACCCGGGGGTGGAGGTGCAGGTCGACTTCGGTCGCCTCGGGCTGCTCCCGGACCCCTCGCGGGGCAACCGGCGGGTGGCCCATGGGCTGATCTTCACCGCGGTCTACTCGCGGCACATGTTCGTCTTCCCCACCCACCGCCAGACCCTCAACGAGGTCATCGCCGGGTTCGACGCCGCGTGGGCGTTCTACGACGAGGTGTGTTCGCCGTCGCCGTCCCCGACAACCTCAAACCGGTCGTGGACCAGGCCGACCGGACTGATCCCCGGTTCAACGACGCCTTCCGCGAGTACGCCCAGGCCAGGGACTTCGTCATCGACCCCGCCCGGGTCCGGCACCCGCAGGACAAGCCCCGTGTCGAGCGCGCCGTGCAGTACGTGCGCGGGAACTTCTTCGCCGGCGAGACTTTCCTCGACCTGGCCGACTGCCGGGCCCGCGCCGAGCGCTGGTGCTCCCAGGTCGCCGGCACCCGGATCCACGGCAGCACCCGGGCTCGCCCCGCCGAGGTGTTCGCCGCCGAGGAAGCCCCGCGGCTGGGCCCGGCCCCCGACGGGCCGTTCACCATCCCGGGCTTCACCAAACCCAAGGTCGCCCGCGACCGCCACGTCGAAGTGGCCCGGGCGCTCTACTCGGTGCCCGGCGAGCTGATCGGGGTCCACATCGTCGCCCGCGCCGACGCCACCACGGTCAAGCTCTATCACCGCGGGCAGCTGCTCAAAGTCCACCCCCGCCAAGAACCCGGCCGCCGGCACACCGACCCCGCCGACCTGCCCAGTGAGGTCTCGGCCTACGCACTGCGCGACCTCGACGGGCTGGCGCGCCGCCGGCTACGGACCCCACATCGGCGCCTACGCCGAAGCGGTCCTCGAACATCCCTTGCCCTGGACCAAGATGCGCCCCCACAACTCTGTGTCGATGCGGACCGCACGCGCTGTCCCCGCCGCAGAACCAGGGTCGCGATCAGCGCGGCGAGGGCGAGCACCGCCAGGCACCCGCCGTAGACGACCACCACCGGACCGAGGCCGGCCCCCGCCACCGCGTCCCCCGCGGCGAGCGCGGGAAGGCTGAAGGCCAGGTAGGACACCACGAACATCGCCGCAGAGGCGCGCCCCCGTTGGGTGGCCGGAGCCGACCCGGTGATCGTGCGACGCTCCCGAGCAGGCCCGCGCCGAACCCGACACCGGCCACCGCAGTGCTGACGAATAGCAGCGTCGCCGACGCCTCGAGGACCGCCAGCAGGGTGCCGCCCACCCCGAGGATGAGCATCACGCAGCTCGCCACCAGCACGTCGGACGGCCGCCGACGGCGCAGCAACACCCGCGGACACGGCGCCGAAGCCCGTCAGCAGCGCTACGACGACGGCCGTCACGAGCCGGTTCGACGACCCGGTCAGCAGCGTGACCAGCGACGGCCCGAGAGACAGATGCAGCCCGCTCAGCGCCCACACCGCGAACAGGCACGGGGTGGCCGCCAGGAACGCGGAACGGGCCTCGGGTGGGATGCCGACCGACGGGCGCAGCAGCCCGAGGCGCATCGGGCCGCGCTCCACCGGCTCGGGCATGAACCACAGCGCGACGGCGCCGGCCGCGAACCCGATCAGCAACAGCACGAAGACCAGACGTGACGGCGCCGGCCCGTACTGGACCAGCGCCCCGGCCACGAGGGCGCCGAGCGCCTGGCCCGAGGTCGGCCCGCCGGTGGTGACCACCGACGCGAGCGGACGCCCGGACGGCTGCAGATCGAGCAGCGCGGCGCTCAGCGCCCCGGTGGCTAGCCCCGTCGCGAAGCCCTGCACCGCGCGCGCCGCGAAGAGCCACCCCACGCCATCGGCGCCGGCGAACACGGCCATCGCGACGATCTCCACGACGGCGCTTCCGAGCAGCACCGGGCGGCGCCCGATCGTGTCGGACAGCGGCCCCGAGGGGCTGCTCACCGCAGTCGAGTCGCTCTGCCCGCCGAGCGCCTCGCTGCACGTCGAGCGCTTCCACCCCCGCGACACGGGGATCGACCCGGCCGCGGACGAGCCGTTCGAGGTGCTGCTGCGCAGCACCCGCAGCGGGTGACGGTGACGAACGCGGCCCGGGTGCCGCCCGCGGCGGTGCGGGCGAGGGCCTCCTGGACGCGGTGCTCGCCGGGGTCGGCGGGCTGGCCAAGACGATGGCCCGCGGCGGTGGTCCTCACCGGGGCCACCGATCGTCGTGATCGATCCTGCGAGGGACCCCGCCGACCGGCAGAGCACCTTCCGATGGCCCGATCGGTCCGGCGTATCACCCCGCCCGGGACGGACGTGCTCAGCCCGACGCGACCGCCCGGGGCGCCTCGGTCCGCAGACCCGGGGCGCCGAAGGGCCCCGCGGACTTCATGCAGCCCAGGAACTCCTCGACCAGCGGGCTGTCCACGTCCACCCGCCAGGCCGCATGCAGCTCGAGGACCGGGACCGGGTCGACGAGGGAGAGCGCGACCGGCCGGATGCCGGTGGCGGCGCTGCAGACCGCCGCCGCGCGGGGCGCGGAGCAGAACCCGACGACGTTGCGGGTGGAAACCACGATCGACGTGGCCACCGGGTCCTCGACCTGGTCCACGACGTCGAGGACGAAGCCTGCCTGCTGGGCGGTCGTCGTGAGCAGGTCGTACATCGCGGGGCTCTGCTCGCGGCGGAACAGCAGGCAGGACTGGCTCGCGAGCTCCGAGAACGGCACCTGCCCCAGCGAGGCCCAGGGATGGCGTTCGCCGACCAGCGCCACCAGGGGGATCCGCAGCAGCCGCCGCGACCCCAGCGACGCGTCGACCGGGCGTCCGTAGACCATGCCGACATCGAGCGACCCGTCGAGCAGTCCCGCGGTCTGCGGGCCGGTGCGCATCTCCCGCGGCGTCACCACCACGTCGGGCAGCTCGGCGTGCATCCGGGCCAGCACCCGGGGCAGCACGTACTGACCGGCGGGGAAGTTGTAGCCGACGCGGATACTCCCCGTCCGGCCGGCCGCGGCCTGCCGGGCCGCCTCACACGCCCGCTCGACGTGGGCGAGGATGCCGCGGGCCTCGACGTCGAACGCCGCGCCGGCCGGGGTCAGCCGGACCTCGTGGGACGTCCGGGCCACCAGCTGCACGCCCACGCTCTGCTCGAGGCGCTGCAGCTGCTGGCTCAGGGACGGTTGGGCCAGGTGGAGCCGCGCGGCGGCGCGGCCGAAGTGGAGCTCCTCGGAGATCGCGAGGAAGGACGCGAGATGCCGGAGTTCCATGCACGCTCCTCGGTGGGTGACCTGAACCTAGGAGGCCCATCTCAACGCAGCGTGAACGAGGTCCGAACTCGTCGTGCTCACTGACTGGTGACGAGCGCCATACTGCTCACTCTCCGTGGCTGGCCGTACGTCAGCCGTGCGGGACCGGGAACAGCAGGCACAGGCAGCTCCCGTGCGCGACGAGCGCGCCGTCCTCGGTGACCACGCGGCACTCTGCGGTGGCGGTCTGCTTGCCGAGGTGCACCACCGTCGCCTCGCACGTCACCTCCGGGTCGTCGAGGCGCACCGCACGGACGAACTTCGTCGACAGCTCCGCGGTCGTGTAGGTCGTGCGCTCGGGCAGGGCGGCGTAGACCGCGCTGCCCATCGCCGTGTCCATCAGGGTCGCGAGGACCCCGCCGTGCACGGTGTAGAGCGCGTTGGCCGCGCGGGGCGAGGGCGTCAGCGTCCACACCGAGCGCCCCTCCTCGAGGGTCTCGAGCGTCACCCCGAGGGAGTGGCCGACCCCGATGCCGGCCGCCACGCCGTAGTCCACGAGCGCCCGGAGATCGCGGAGCCTCGCGACCCGGGGGTCCTGGTACTGCTCGGTCCCGGTCATCGGTCCTCCTCGGGTCACCGCGCCACGCCGCGCGGAGCGGACTCGCCATCCTCGGTTCCCGACGGCCGCGGTCCGGCCGTCGAGAGCGAGTTCCGATCGGCCGATCGACGGGCCGGGTCGGTCACGCGGTCACCCGCAGTGGAAGCTCCCGCAGGCCGCGGATCAGGATGTTCGGCCGGTACACCGGCTCCCCCGCGAGCTCGAGGGACCCGACCCGCCGGGCCAACTCGGTCCAGAGCACCTCGCCCTCGAGCCGGGCCAGGGCCGCACCCATGCAGTAGTGGATGCCGAGCGCGAAGCCGAGGTGCCGCGGGGTCAGGGCGCCGGTCGCGTACCGGCCGACGTCGAACTCCTCGGGACGGTCGAACGCACGCGGGTCGCGGTTGGCGCTGCCCACCAGCACGCAGACGCTGTCACCGTCGTCGAAGGTGCGGTCGCCGACCACCAGCTCGCCGCGGGCGGTTCGGGTCGTCATGTGCACCGGGGAGTCGTAGCGCAGGATCTCGTCCACGGCCGGGCCGGCAAGCGACGGATCCGCGCGGACGCGGGCGAGCTGGGCGGGATTGCGGGCGAACCCCAGCAGCCCGTTGCCGACCATGTTGACCGTCGTCTCGTGACCGGCGATGAGCAGCGTGATGCAGACCGAGAGCATCTCGTGCTCGTCGAGGGTGTCGCCGCGCTCGTGGACGGCGCCCAGCGCGCTGACCAGGTCGTCCTGCGGGTCCTTCACCCGGCGGGCGATGAGGTCGCGGAAGTAGGCGATCAGCTCGCGGGAGCCCTCGTCGCGGGCCAGACGCTCGTCGGGGGTGAGCACCCGGTCGGGGTCGAAACCGCGGGCGAGGCCCGGCCCGACGCGGTGGACCATCTCCTGATCCGCCGCCGGGACGCCGAGCAGCTCGCACACGACGACGAGCGGCAGCGGGTAGGCGACCGTCTCGATGCCCTCCACCTCGCCCTGCGCGAGCGCGGTGTCGACCATGCCGGTGACCAGCTCGGTGATGCGCGGAGTCAGGTCGACGACACGCTTGGGCGTGAAGGCCTTGCTCACCAGGCTCCGCAGACGCGTGTGGTCCGGCGGGTCCATCCACAGGAACGAGGTGGGCAGGTCCTTGGTGTCGGCGTCCGGGTGGAACAGCGACGCCTCGTCGCGGTGGCTCCAGCGGGTCTCGGTGAGAATCCGGCTGCACTCGGCGTGGCGGGTCACGAACTCCACGTCCAGCCCGCTGTCGAGGAACGGCACCGCCTCGCGGACGAGGGCGTACCGGGGGTAGGGATCGGGGCGGTGCTCGGGCGCGAACGCATCGAACACGACGGGCTGTGCAGGAGAACTCATCACACTTCTTTCCGTCGCCGTCACCAGGGAGGCCGGAATCGTGCCGGAAGCGGAGACACCGTGACTCCTCACCCGCGGCGCAGCCGGCCCGGCGAGTCTGGGCGGTCGTCGCGTCCGGGCATAAGGGGCGATCGCCGACGACAATGGCGCAGCGAGGTCCGGAGCATCGTCCTTGACCGTCGCCCGCGATTCCTCGTGTACTCGCCACGGCAACGAAATCCGTATCCCGCACCTTTCCGCACGATCCGAGTACGCGAGCCGTGAGGACGAGATGTCGACATCGCCCCCCGTGCCGATCGGGCCGACCCCCTGCGACCCGTCGCGCCGCGATCCGCTCACCCTCCACGGGGCCCTGGACCTGATCGCCGCGGCGACCCCGGACCAGCGCATCGCCTTCCCCGACGAGGACGAAGTCCTCACCTCCACCGACCTGGCCACCACGTCCCACGCCGTCGCCGCCGCGCTCGCCGCCCACGGCGTGCGACCCGGGGACCGGGTCGGCATCCTCTCCCCCAACGCTCCCGAGTTCCTGACCTCGCTGTTCGGGATCGTCCGCGCCGGCGCCGCCGCGGCCCCCCTGGCGCTGCCCCTGGGCACCGACCTGGCCGACTACGTGACGCGCCTGGCCCGGATCGTCGGGACCGCGGAGCTCTCGCACCTCGTGGTCTCGCACCGCATCGTCGACCGCATCGGCCCGGCCCTCGCCGCGCTGGCGGGCCCTGCCGTCCTCGACAGCGCCGTCCTCGACAGCTCGGTCCCCGGCACCCCGGCACCCACGGTCGCCGTCGGCGACGCGGCGATCGTCCAGTTCACCTCGGGCTCCACCTCCGACCCCAAGGGCGTGGTGCTGCGCCACGCCAACGTCTGGCACTGTGCGCGCTCGATCACCGAGGCGATCCGCCTCGACGCCGACGACGTGCACGGCTCCTGGCTGCCGCTGTTCCATGACATGGGGCTCTTCGGCGCCCTCACCGGCCTCTTCCGCGGGATCCCACTGCACCTGTGGTCCCCGGCCGGGTTCGTCCGCAGGCCGGCGCGGTGGTTGAGCCGGTTCGCCCAGGTCGGGGCCACGATCTCGACCATGCCGAACTTCGGCTACGACGCCCTGCTCGACGCCGTCGGCCCGTCCGAGGCCGCCGCACTCGACCTCTCGCGCTGGCGGGTGGCGTTCAACGGCGCCGAGGCGGTGTCGGCCACCGCCGTCGACGCCTTCCTCGGGCGCTTCGCCCCCGCCGGGTTCCGGCCCTCGGCCATGGTGCCCGCCTACGGGATGGCCGAGGTGACCCTGGTGGCCACCCTGCCGCCGTCCGGCCGGGCACCGGTCGTCGAGCACGTCGACCGCGGGGTCCTCGCCGCCGAGGGCCTCGCCCGGCCCGTCGAGGCCGGTTCCCCCGACGCCCGCCCCCTGGTCGGGCTGGGCCGCGCGGTGCCCGGGATGTCGGTCCGGGTAGCTTGCGACGACGGCGCGGGTTGCCCCGACGGGATCGTCGGCGAGATCCAGATGCGCGGGCCGATGACCACCACCGGCTACCTCGGCGGCCGCGACGACCCGTTCACCTCCGACGGCTGGCTGCACAGCGGCGACCTGGGCTACCTGCGCGACGGCGAGCTGTTCTTCACCGGCCGCCGCAAGGAGATGATCGCCGTCGCCGGCCGCAACGTGTACCCCGGCGACGTGGAGGACGCCGCCCGCGGCGTCGACGGCGTCCACAAGGGCCGCTGCGTCGCCTTCGCCGAGACCCCGGACGACGGCGCTCCCGGCGGGTCGGAGCGTGTGGTGGTGGTCGTCGAGACGTCCCCGGGTTCCGACGACGCCACTCGTGAGGGCCGCCGCGACGCGCTCGCCCGCCGGGTTCGCGAGCGCGTCGCGGCGACGGTCGGGACGTTCCCGCTCGTCGTGCACGCCGTGGCGCCGCGGACCATTCCGCGGACCACCAGCGGGAAGATGCGCCGCCTCGACATGCGCGGGCGACTGCAGGACCGACACGAGGTGAACTCATGACGACGCACGCGCCCGCGATGGACGAGATGCACAGCCTGGAAGTGTTCCGACACTACGATCGCAGCCACTGGCGAATGTCGGACATTCCTTTCGCTGACATCGACCGGTCACTTGTCCGACCCGAGTACGTCACCCTGGTGAAGAGCGCGGTGATGGGCGAGTCGAACGTCATCGCCGCGGTCCACGGATTCATGAACGAATTCGCCGACGAGTACGATTTCTCGGCGTTCGCGGTGATCTGGGGCTACCAGGAGGTCCAGCACCACTACGCGTTCACCTCGTGGTTGCAGGCCGTCGGCGAGACCGTCGACCACCGGGCCGTGGCCGCGATGCGGGCACCGTACGACGCGGGCAGCACTCCGTCGGCCACCCTCGCCACCAACATCATCTCCGAGCTGACGGTCAACCACGTCTACCGCTCGGTGGCCGCCTGGGTGGACGAGCCGGTGCTGGCCGACCTGCTGCTGCGCGCGAGCCGCGACGAGGCTGCGCACGCCCGCGAGTTCCGGCACTTCGCCGCCCAGCGCCTCGCCCGGCACCCCGAGGAGCTCGGCTCGGTGCTCGAGACGCTGTACTTCTACACCTCCGACGACACGATCAAGCACCCCGTCAGCGTCTTCAAGTCCGGCCTCGACGCGCTGGACGGCCACGAGACCATCGACACCGGGTTCCGGCTGTTCCTCGACCGCATGGCCGTGTCCGGCGAGCTCGAGACCCTCCAGGCGAAGATCCGCAAGACGTTCGGGAGCCTCACCGACCGCGACCTGTCCACGAACGGCAAGGTGCGGCGGGCGCTCGCGGGGGCGCTCGGGTGACCGGCGACGAGCTCGCCCTGCCCTGGGACGACCAGGACGACAGCTCCTGCTTCGGCTGCGCCCGGTCCAACCCGATCGGGCTGGCCCTGCGCTTCCGCCACGACCCGCCGACCGGGGAGGACCCCGCCGGTGTCGGCGGGATCGTCACCGACCTCGACCTCGACCGGCGCTACGAGTCCTACCCCGGCGTGGTGCACGGCGGGATCGTCGCGCTGGTCTGCGACGAGACGATGGGCAACCTCGTGGTCCTGCGCCACGGCGCGCCCGCGGTCACCACCAGCCTGAGGGTGCGCTACGTCGGCGTGGTGACCACCGGGCGCACGCACCGCTGCCACGCCCGCGTCACCGGCGACCCGTCCGGCCCGCTCGCGGGTCGCGCCGAGATCCGCGACGCGGACGGCGTCCTCGTCGCCACGGCGACCGCCACCTACCACCCGGTACCCGCGGACGACCGCGGTGCGCCGGTGCCCGCCACGTCCTGACTCCGCCGTCCCGACCGCGCGCCCGTCCCGGCGCCGTCCCCGAGGGAGCACTGCCATGACCGCGTCCGCCGCCCCCACCAGCACCGAGATCACCGCGGCCGTCATCGAGATCGTCTCGACCGAGCTCGGCGTCGCCACGGCCGACCTCGCCCCCGACATCGACCTGCGGGCCGTCGAGGGCGCCGACTCGATCAAGGTCCTGCGGATCATCGCCCGCATCGAGCAGCGCTACGACATCGAGCTCGAGGACTCCGACGTCTTCGGGGTCACCACCGTGGACCAGATCGCCCGGGTCGTGGCGGTCGCCGCTGGGACGCCGTCGTGACGCTCACCGAGGCGTCCGATCCGGCTGACACGACCGAGACTAACCAGCACTACGACCTCGACCCGGAGATCTTCGGACGGTTCCTCGACCCGATGCGCAAGTACAGCTCGGGGCTCTACCGCGACGACGCCGACGACCTCGCGACCGCCCAGCAGCAGAAGCTGGCCTTCGTCGCGGAACGCCTGCAGGTCGGCGACCTGCCGGTGGGCGCCCGGGTGCTCGACGTCGGGTGTGGCTGGGGCGCGCTGACGCTGTACCTCGCCGGGCGCCACGGCTGCGCGGTCACCGGGGTCACGCCCGCCCCGCGCCAGCGCGACCACGTGCTGGCGACCGCCGCAGCCCAGGGCGTCGCCGACCGCGTCACCGTCCACCGGGGCACCTTCGAGGCGTTCGAGGCGCCGCGGGCCGGCTTCGACGCCGCCGCCGCCCTCGGGTCGGTGATTCACATGCCCGACCTGCCCGCGGTGCTGGCCCGGACCCGCCGGCTGCTGCGCCGGGGCGCGCGGTTCTACCTCTCGGAGAGCTGCTTCCGAAACGACGCCATCCGGGCCGAGTTCGACCGGCGACCGGGCACCGAGTTCGTCCGCACCGGCATCTTCGGCAACGGGCGGCTGCGTCCGCTCTCCGAGCTGGTGGCCGCCGCGGAGTCGGCCGGGTTCTCGGTGGAGGCCGTCGACGATCTCACCGAGGACTACCACCGCACCATCGAGGCCTGGATCGCCAACGTGGACGCCTCCGCCAACGAGCTCGACGCCCTGTCGGAGGGGATGGCGGCGCGGCTGACCCACTACCTGCGCATCGCCAACGCCGGCTGGGGCTTCACCACCAAGCACTACGGCCTGACGCTGCGGGCCGCCCGGTGACCGCCGTGCCGGCCGACCTCGGAGTCGCCACCGGTGGCTCCCCCGCAGGCGGGCTGATCTCCACCACGTCGCTGGCCGAGGCCGTGGATGCCTTCCTCACCGCGCTGCCCCCTGAGCGGCGCTGGGACGCCGAGCACGGCGTCGAGTGGGACCGCGCCGACGCCGGCCGGCTCAGCGAGGGCCAGCGCTCGGCGGTCCGGTTCGTGACGATGATCGAGGACCACCTGCCGGGGTACGTCGACGTCTACCACCGCAACTTCCCGGTCGACGGCAGCGTCGACCCGGCCGTGTTCGCCCACCACCGCGAGCTCTACCACTTCACGGTGCGCTGGGCGGCCGAGGAGGACACCCACGCCCGGGCCCTGGCCCGGTACCAGCGCGCGTCGGGAATGGCCGGGCGCGACGACCTGCGCGCCGAGCTGGCCGGGCCGGGCGGGCACCCGTTCCGCCTCGACTACGCCCACCCGGTGCAGTTCTTCACCTACGCCCTGGTGCAGGAGAAGGCCACCCAGATCTACTACCAGCAGCTGCGCGCCGACGTCGACGAGCCGGTGCTGGCCCACTTGCTTCGCCGCCTCTCGCGCGACGAGGCCCGGCACTTCACGTTCTTCGCCGACGTCGTCACCCGATACCTGCAGGTGTACGGCGACGCCGTCGCCGGGCCGATCCGCGACGTCGTCGCCGACTTCCGGATGCCGCTGGCCGACATGACCGGCTACTGGCGCTGGGCGCTGCGCATCGCCGACGTCGCCCGCTACGACCACACCGACGCCTACGCACACCTCGTCGCGGCGATCGACCGCGCCGTCGACACCCGGACCGACCGTCTCGACGAGCTCGTCCGCTTCGTCGAGTCCTGCCGCACCGTCACCCCCGGAGGTTCCCGATGACCACGACCGACGCCCCCGAACAGGCTCTCACCGCCCTCGACCCGGGCAGCACCGTGCCGGCGCACCGCACCGCGCTGTCGGTCCGCGGCTACGAGATCGACGCCCTAGGCCACGTCGCGGGCACCGTGTACATGCAGTACGCCGAGCACGCCCGCTGGGAGTGCCTGACCGCCGCCGGGCTGCCGGTGAACGCGCTGCTCGGCGCCGGGGTGATGCCGGTGATCCTGGAGATCACCCTGAACTACCGTACCGAGCTGCGCTTCGGCGACGGCGTCGAGATCGGCTGCGTGTTCCACTGGGGCGAGCGCAAGACCGCCACGATCACCCAGCGCATCGAGCGCGGCGACGGTGCCCTCGCCGCCGAGGTCACCGTGCTGTGCGGCCTGCTCGACCTGTCGTCGCGCAAGCTCGTCGACAAGCCCCGCGAGCGCCTCCGCGAGCTCGCCACGACACCCGCGTTGCTCGGCGTCTGATGGGGTCGCGTCCCGAGCGGCGGGCCGTCGTCATCGGGGGCGGGATCGCGGGCCTGCTCACCGCCCGGGTGCTCGCGCCGTCGTACGACCGCGTCACCGTCGTCGAGCGCGACCCCGGCCCCGACGCCGACGGCGGCCCGCGTCGGGGCGCCCCCCAGGGAGCTCACCTGCACGGCCTGCTCGACGGGGGGCGGCGCCTCATGGAGGAGCTGTTCCCCGGCATCTCCGACGAGCTCGTCGCGGCGGGCGCCCCGTCCGCCGAGCCCCTGTACGAGACGCGCTGGTACCTGCACGGCAGGCGGCTCGCCCCGGCGCGGACCGGGATGCGCTCGGTGCTGGCCACCCGCCCGTTCCTGGAGGACGCGCTGCGCGCCCGCACCCGGGTCCTGCCCGGCGTCGAGGTCGACGGCCCGGCCACCGTGACGGGGCTGGTCGGACGGGCGCGCGGGCCGGTGACCGGGGTCCGGATCGCCGACCGCGGCGGCGAGCGGGAGGTCCCGGCCGACCTCGTCGTCGACGCCTCCGGGCGCAGCTCCCGCGCCGTGGCGTGGCTGGCCGGCCTGGGCCACGCGGTGCCGGACGAGTGCCGGGTCGACGTCGACCTCGGCTACGCCACCCGGATGTACCGGCGCGAGCCCGGCAGCACGCCGCTGGGCGGCCCCGTCCTGGGGATCACCGTCTCCACCATCCCGCGCTCGCGCGGCGGGGGCTGCCTCGCGGTGGAGCGCGACCGGTGGCTGGTGACCCTGGCCGGGATGCTCGGCGACCACCCGCCGCGCGACGGCGCGGGCTTCGAGGCGTTCGCCGCGACGCTGCCCGCCCCCGACGTGCACGACGTCATCCGCCGCTGCGAGCCGCTGACCGACCCGGTGCCCTACCGGTTCCGCGGGTCGCGGTGGCTCCGCTTCGATCGTCTGTCCGCCCCGCCGGAGGGCTTCCTGGTGCTCGGCGACGCGTTGTGCAGCGTCAACCCGCTCTACGCCCAGGGGATGTCGCTGGCGGCCCAGCAGGTCGACGTGCTGCGCCGGCTGCTCGAGCGGGACCCGCACGTCTCCCCCGCCGCGTTCCACCGCGGCGCCGGGGCTCGCTGCCGCGCGGCGTGGGAGATCGCCACGCGTGCGGACCTCGCCCTCCCCGAGGTCGAGGGCTCCCGTCCCTGGGCGGCCCGTCCGCTCGACGCCTACGTCCGCCGCGTGCAGCAGGTCGCCCACCACGACCCCGTGGTGTCCCGGGCGTTCCTGCGGGTCGCGAACCTCGCCGACCCGCCGGCGGCCCTGCTCGACCCCCGCCTGGTCCCGCGGGTGCTGCGGCCCCGGCCGGCGCGCGGATGACCGCGGGTCCCGGGCTCGCGCGGCAGGGCCTGCGCTGGGCGGCCACGCACGGGATGCTGCGCACCGCGGTGCGGCGGCGGGCCCGTGCCGGCAACGTCGACGCCGCTCTGCTGCTCGACACCGCGCGCCAGCAGCGTCCGCACCCGACCTACCATCGGATGCGCTCGGAGTACCCCTTCGCCGACGGCGCCTACCCGGGCTCGCTGGTCACCGTGCACCACGACGTGGCCCGCGCCCTGCTCTCGGGCTCCGACTTCGCGATGCTCGACCGGCGGGGCTCACTGCCGGCGCCGGTCAAGCTCGCGCTCGCCGTCGCGGGCCCACGGCCGGGGCCCGGCCCGCTCGACCCGCCGTCGATGCTCGCCGTCGACGGGGAGCCGCACCGGCGTTACCGGCGTCTGGTCAGCCGCACGTTCTCGGCACGGGCCGTCGCCCGGCTGCGGACCCAGGCGGAGGAGATCGCCGCCGGGCTCCTGGACACCCTCGAGGCCGAGGCCCGCGGCGGGCCCGTCGACCTGGTCGCGAGCTACGCGAGCAGGCTCCCGGTCGAGATGATCTGCTCGATCCTCGGGGTGCACCGGTCGATGCTGCCGTCGTTGCTGCGGTGGGGCGAAGGCGTCGCGATCGCCCTGGACGCCGGTCTGTCGTGGTCGGCGTTCCGCCGTGTCGAGGCCGACCTCGCGGCCCTGCACGAGTGGCTCGGCCGGCACATCGCACAGGTCCGCGCCGACCCCGGCGACGACCTGCTCTCCCGCCTCGCCACGGCCCGTGACGCCGAGGACGGCGCGATGCTCGACGAGACCGAGCTCGCGGCCACCGCGATGCTCGTGCTCGCCGCCGGCTTCGAGACCACCGTGACGCTGCTCGCCGGGGGCACCTCGGTGCTCCTGGCCCACCCCGACCAGCGTGCGGTCCTGGCGGCCGAGCCGTCGCGGTGGCCGAACGCCGTCGAGGAGCTGCTTCGCGTCGAACCCCCGGTCACCCGCGGAGCACGGCGGGCGCTGCGCGACACCGAGATGTGCGGCCGGGAGGTGTGCGCGGGCCAGATGGTCGTGCCGAACATCAGCGCGGCCAACCGGGATCCGGAGGTGTTCGCCGGCCCCGACATCGTCGACGCCACCCGGGGCAACGCGCGCGAGCACCTCGCGTTCTCGATCGGGTCCCACCACTGCATCGGGTCCGGCCTGGCCCGGATGGAGGGCGAGGTGGGTCTGCGCGCGCTGTTCGACCGCTTCCCGACCCTGACGGCCGCGGGCCCGGCGACGATGCGCCCGACCCGGCTCCTGCGCGGGTACGCGTCGCTCCCGGTGCGCTTGTTGTCCTGACCGGCCCGGCGAGGGACCCGGACGAGGATCAGTCGTCCGGGAGCGCGGTGTCGAGGGCGGCCTCGCACGCGGCGAGGTCCTCGCGCAGCGTCCGGCGGCGCTCGGGAGGCAGGGCCGAGAGCATGCGCTGTTCGACGCGGGCGACGGCGCTGCTCGCGGCGCCCAGGGCGGCGTGCCCGTCCGGGGTCAGCCGGGTGGGCAGGCCCCGGCCCCGGCCCCGGCCCCAGGGCGGCGTGCCCGTCCGGGGTCAGCCGGGTGGGCAGGCCCCGGCCCCGGCCCCGGGGCGTCGGTGGCGGGCCGGGTGACCAGGCCACGGTCCTGCAGGCCGCGCAGCACCTGGTTCATCGACTGGCGGGTGACGAAGGTGCCCCGGGCCAGCTCGGCGTTGGACAGCCCGGACCGTTGCCCCAGCAGCTCCAGGCACGAGTACTGCGGCACGGTGAGCTCGAGCGGGGCGCAGCACCGCGTCCATCGCCGCGCGCAGCGCCGCCGAGGCCTGCTTGAGGGCGTAGTCCGCCGACATCTCCAGCTCCACCCTGGTCGCCCTCATGTCAGCATCCTGACACACTCAGGAATGTCAGGGCGTTGCGACATAAGGAGGAGCTCGCCATGACCGCCACCGGACCCGACTTCGTCGCCCTGCAGGTGCGCGATCTCGAGCGCGCCGCCCGGTTCTACGACACCCACGTGGGCCTGGCCCGGGCCGCGGCCTGCCCTCCGGGTGCGGTCGTGTTCACCACCACGCCGATCGCGTTCGCCGTCCGCGAGCCGCTGCCCGGCCCGAGGTCGGCGACCGCGATGCCGTCATCGCCGATGCGCAGGCGCAGTTGCCCGGGCTGCGCCCGTGCGGGTTCCACTCCCCCTACGAGGCCGCAGCGTGGGCCGTGCTGTCCCAGCGCGTCCGCATCACCCAGGCGCCATCGCTGCGCCGGGACCTCGTCGCCCGACACGGCGAGGACGGCGCCTTCCCCGCCCCCGCGACACTGCGCCGCCTCGAGCTCGACCTCCCCGGACGCAAGAGCGAATACTGCGCGCGGTCGCCGAGGCCGCGCTCGACGGTGTCCTCGACGGCCGGGCCCTGCGCGCCGTCGATCCCGCCGACGCCGTCGCGCGCGTGCAGCAGGTCCGCGGGCGGGGCCCGTTCGCCGCCGAGCTGGTCGTCCTGCGCGGGGCGAACGCCCCCGACGGGCTCCCCCACCAGGAGAGACGCCTCAACGCCGAGGTCACCGAACGCTACGGCCCCGGCGCCACCCTCGCCGAGGTCTCGACGGCCTGGCGTCCCTTCCGCACGTGGGCCGCGGTCCACCTCCGCGCCCTGCGCGAAGCACGCACCCACGAGATCGACGCCGGCCGCCGCGGGGAATGACGGCCCGGTCGGCGCCTCAGGAGCCGACGACCCGCAGGTTACGCATCGTCACCAGGGCGGTGGCCACGAGTGTCTCGCGACCGTCGGCGACGGAGTGGACCTCCGCCGCGGCGACCGTGGTCGCCGAGCCCGCGTGGACCACGCGTCCGCGCGCGACCACGCTCTCCCCGCGGGCGGGCGCGACGATCTTGATCGTGTAGTCGACGGTCATGTTCACCCAGCCCACCGGCAGCAGCGTGCCCGCCGCCGACCCGCCGGCGAAGTCTCCCAGCGAGCCCAGGACGCCGCCCTGCACGAAGCCGCCGTGCTGGGTGATCTCCTCCCGGTAGGGCTGGACGATCTCCGCCTCCCCCGGCGCGACCCGGCCGAAGGAGAACCCCAGGTGCTTCGCGGCGGGCATGCTGAGCACCGCCCCGGTCACCACCTGCTCGAAGTCGGGGTTCGCAGCGCTCCACGCGGTCATGTCCGCACTCCTCCTCGGTCGTCCACCGGGTCGGGCACCATGGCGTCGAATCCGTGCTCGAGATGTCGCCGCCGGGTCGCGGCACGCATGATCTTCCCGCTGCTGGTCTTCGACAGCGTCCCCCACCGGGTGAGCACCAGCTCCGTCAGGGCCACCTCGTGCTCGGCGACCACCGTGGCCCGGATCGCGGCCGACACCTCGCCGAGGTCGTCGTGCCGGTGCTCGCGGTCGATCTCCGCGACGACGACGAGCGTCTCCCCCGCGTCGCCCGGGACCCCGAACGCGGCGCAGGTGCCCGCGGCCACCGCGGGGTGCGCCGAACGCACGGTCTGCTCGACGTCGTGCGGGTAGTGGTTGCGACCCCGAATGATGATCATGTCCTTGGCGCGGCCCACCACGTGGACCTCGCCGTCGACGACCACCCCGAGGTCACCGGTCCGCAGGTACGCACGGTCCCCGTCGGCGCCCTCGAGCCGCGCCCGGAAGGTGTCCGCGGTGGCCTCCGGACGGCGCCAGTAGCCCTGGGCCACGTGCGCCCCGGACACCCAGATCTCCCCGACGGCGCCGGGTGGGTTCGGCCGGCGCGTCGCGGGGTCGACGATCCGGAGGTCCTCGCCGGGCAGGGCGGCACCGGAGCCCGCGAGGACGCGGCCCTCGCCGGGGCGCGCCGGGACGAACCTGCGGCGCTCGAGCTCCCCGACGTCCGCGGCGACGGTGCGGGGGCCCCGGCCCTTGCCGCTGCCGGTGACGAGCAGGGTGGCCTCGGCCAGCCCGTAGCAGGGGAAGAGCGCGGCGGGGCGGAAGCCATGCGGAGCGAACGTCGCGGCGAACCGGCGCAGGGTGGACGGCCGGATCGGCTCCGCGCCGTCGAAGGCAACCTCCCAGCAGCTCAGGTCGAGGTCGGCCGGGGCGTCGCCGGCCCGGGCGATGCAGGCCCCGAACGCGAAGTCCGGCCCGCCGCTGGTGTGCGCGCGGTAGCGCGAGATCGCCGACAACCACGACATCGGGCGCCGGATGAACGCCGTCGGGGACATCAGCACGGTGGTCGCCCCGACCCAGAGCGGCTGCAGCACGTTCCCGATCAGGCCCTGGTCGTGGAACAGGGGCGCCCACCCCACGACGGTCGAGTCCCGGTCGTGCCCGAAAGCCGTGCGGATCATCTCCTGGTTCGCGGCGAGGTTCCCGTGCGAGACCATCACGCCCTTCGGCGCCGAGGTCGAGCCGGACGTGTACTGCAGGAAGGCCAGGTCGTCGACGGAGCAGGCGCGCGGGATCTCGTCGGTGGGCCGGGCTCCGTCGGCGATCCGATCGGCAGCCAGCGCCTCCGGCGCCCCGCTGGTCGCGGCCAGTAGCGGCGCGAGGGTCTCGCGCATCGCGTCGACGGTGAGCACGACGGCCGGCGCGCAGTCGCGCACGATGCTGCGGGTGGCATCGGAGACCCGGCCGCGGCGGGGCGGGGCGACCGGGACCGCCACCACCCCGGCGTAGAGGCATCCGAGGTAAGCGACGACGACGTCCAGGCCGGGTTGGAACACCAGCAGCGCCCGCTCTCCCGGCACGTGCCGCTCGGTAAGGTGACGGGCCATCGCCAGGGCCCGCGCGTGCAGGTCCCCGTAGGTGAGCGCGGCCTGCTCGTCCCCGCGCTCGTCGAGGAACACCAGGGCCCGCCGCTCCGGCTCGTCGGCCGCCCACGCCGTGAGGACCTCAGGAACCGTCGTCGCCGGCACCGTGCGCCGTCCCCTCTCCCGGCGGGCGCTGCGGCACCCGCCCGAGTGCATCGGCCATCAGCGCGGCCAGGGCCGCGCGGTGGCGTTGGTGGAACAGGTGGTCCCCCACGAACGCGTGGACCGTGAAGGCCGCCTCGGTCCGGCAGGCCCAGGCGTCGGCCTCCTCCCGGTCGACGATCGGATCGTCGACGCCGTGGAAGGCCGTGATCGGACAGGACACCGCGGGCCCGGGCGGCGGCGGGTCTTCCTCGCACAGCTCCAGGTCGGCCCGGACGGTGCGCAGGACGTATCTGCGGAGCGCCGCACCACCGGCGACCGGGCCGGAGGTCGGGGCGAGGGCGGCGAGGAAGGCGTCGTCGGGCAGGTGGTGGATCGCCGGGCGGCGGGCCGGCAGCTGCGGTGCGCGACGTCCGGAGACGAAGAGGTGCCGGGGTCCCAGGCCCGCGGCGCTCAGCTCCCGGGCGAGCTCGACGGCGAGCAGCGCGCCCATGCTGTGCCCGTACAGCGCCCAGGCACCACTCCGGGCGAGCGCGGTCACCTCGGGCACCAGCGCGGCGACCGCGTCGGTCGCCCGCCGGAACGGGGCCACCGCGGCAAGGTCCTCGCGCCCGGGCAACTGGATCCGAACGAGCTCGACCGACGGCGCGAGCAGCGCGGTCCACCGCGTGAACGACGACGCGCCTGCGCCGGCGTGCGGCAGGCAGAGCAGGCGCACCACCGCGTCCGGGGCCGCGCCGGGGTCGCAGCGCAGCAGAGGCGCGTGGATTGCGACCGCGCCCGTCTCCACCGTGGCCGTCCCCGTCATGGCCCTCGCCGTCGTGACCGTCACGGCGTGCTCCCCCACCGCACCGGCACCGCCGTCGGGCCGCGGACGATCATGCTGCGGTCCTGCCAGGTGACGTCGTCTGCGGCGAGCCGGGGGCACAGGGGGCCGCCGACGAGCCGGGCGAGCGCGACCTCCGCCTGCAGCTCGGCCAGCGCCCCGCCGAGGCACCCGTGCATCCCGTGGCCGAACGCGAGGTGCCGCCGGGGGTCCCGGGTTATGTCGAAATCGTTCGGGGCGTCGAACACCGCGGGGTCGCGGTTGGCGGCCCCGAGGCACAGCAGGATCTGGTCGCCTGCCGTCACGGACCGCCCGTCGATGTCCAGGTCCCTGGTCGCCAGGCGCTTGGTGAGCTGCAGCGGGCCGTCGTAGCGCAGCACCTCGCCGACCGCGCCGCGCGCGAGCTCCGGGCGACGGTGCAGGAGCTCGGCCTGCTCGGGGTGCCCCAGGAGGGCGAGCAGGCCGTTGGCGACCAGCGCGGTCGTGGTCTCGGTGCCGGCGACGAAGCACATGATGCCGACGAAGACCACCTCCTCGTCGCCGAGACGGTCCCCGGCCGCCGTACCGGCGGCGGTGAGCCTGCTGAGCAGGTCCTCCCCCGGGGCGCGGCGGCGCTCGGCGACGATCCCACCCAGGGCGTCCCCGAACGTCTCGACGACCTCGCAGGCCCGCGCGAGCTCGTCGGGGCCCATCAGACCCGGCTCGAGCAGGAACCGGATGTCGTGGGTCCAGCTCCCGACCCGGGCGGCGAGGTCCGGCGGGAGCGCCATCCAGTCGCTCAGCACCCGCACGGGCAGCGGGGCCGCCAGGTCGGCGACGGCGTCGGTCACCTCGCCCGCGACCGGGGGCAGGAGGTCCTCGACGATCGCGTCGACCCGGGGGCGCAGCTCCGCGACGGCGGCCGCGGTGAACACCCGGTTGACCAAACCGCGCAGGCGTGCGTGGTCGGGGTCGTCGGTGAAGACCAGCGAGGTCCGGGCCAGGCGCGCGATCCGCGCGACGCCCTCGGCGGTGACGTCGGCGCGCCCGTGCAGCCGCTGGGCCTGGCGTTCGACCAGCTGCGGGATCAGGCCCGCGCCGTACGTCCGGTCACGCAGCACGGTCGTGACGTCGGCGTGCCGGGTCAGCACCCACATGCCCAGCGTCCGGTGCACCGGGTCGGCCTCGCGCAGGACGCGGTACTGCGGGTAGGGGTCGCGCCGGAAGTCGGCGCCGAACGGGTTGAAGCGCACTGGGGCGGTCGCCGTCATCGGTCCCGACCCCGGGCGAAGTGTCTTCCGGTGAGCGGCTGCGCGACGATCCTCAGCAGCCCGAGCTTCCCCATCCGGAACCCCAGGGCGGACAGGCGCAGGTAGCGTTCGTACCGGGCGACCACGTCGGCCCCGACGAGCTCGACGGCCTCGTCGCGCCGGGCCCGCAGCCGCCGGACCCACTGCTCGCAGGTCCACGCGTAGTGCAGCCGGTCGTTGCGCAGCGACCGGATCTCGTAGACGCCCTCCGCGGCCGCCGTGATCTCCGCCAGGGTCGGGAGGTCCGCATGCGGGAAGATCTCTTGCTGCATGAACGCGCTCGCGTCGGTGCGGGACATGTCGCCGTAGGCGATCGTCTGCAGCGACAGGGTGGCGTCGTTGGTCGACCAGTCCCGGCACCGGGTGAAGAACTCGCGGTAGAGTCGGACCTTCTCCCCGGTCGTGTCCTCCGGGCGGGCGAAGTGCTCGAACGCCCCGATCGAGACGATGCCGTCCACCGGGACCTCGGGCTCGTGGTGGCGCCAGTCCTCGAGGCGCACCTCCACCCCCGGCAGGTCCCGCGACCGGACGTGCGCGGCCTGCTCCTCGCTCAGGGTCAGCCCGACGGCCCAGGGCACGCCCGCCGCGGCCAGTCGCTCCAGGACCGAGCCCCAGCCGCAGCCGACGTCGAGCACGCTGCGCGCCCGGTCGGCCCCAATCGCATCGAGGTGGAACCGCAGCTTGCGCTCCTGGGCGGCGTCCAGGATGTCGTCGTCGCCGTCGGGCATCGCGCACGAGTAGGTGCGCGACCCGTCGAGCCACAGGCCGTAGAAGTCGTTGCCGACGTCGTAGTGGTGACGGACGGCGGCCGCGGCCCGGTCGGTGCCGCCCCGCTCGGTGACGTCGCGGTCGGCGGGGGCGCTCACGTCGGCGTCGGGGCGTACGCGTGGACGTGGTCGGCGACCGCACGGATCGTCGGGTTCTCGAAGAGAGCCTCGGGCGGGACATCGACGCCGTAGCGCTCCTCAATGTCGATCAGGAGGGACACCGCCAGGGCGGAGTCGACCCCGAGCCGGTCGAAGTCGGCGTCCGGGTCGACCCGCTGCACGTCGACGCCGAGCACGCCGGCGAGGTACTCCCGGCACCAGATCACCACGGCGTCGCGGTCCGTCGGCGTGGCGCTCATGCGGCCGCTCCGACCTTCGGCGCCGCGGCGGACGTCCGCTTGGTCGCGCGGCGCTCGCTGCTCGGGACCTCCACCTCGGACACCAGCCCGCAGACCCCGAGCAGCCGGATCAGCCAGTAGCCCGGATCGAGGCGGTACCAGTCCAGCCCGAACGACGGCGAGTCGGGGAAGGCGTGGTGGTTGTTGTGCCAGGCCTCGCCAAAGGTCAGCAGCGCGAAGACACCGCCGTTGCGGCTCTGCTCCCGCGAGGCGTAGGGCCGGGTGCCGACCATGTGCAGGAAGGAGTTGATGGCCCAGATGACGTGCTCGAGGACGAAGATGCGGACCAGGCCGCCCCACAGCAGGCCGCTCACCGCGCCGGTCCAGCTCCAGGTCACCAGGCCGCCGACCAGCCCCGGGAGCACCAGCCCGGCCACAACCCACTGGTAGTAATAGCGGGCCACGCGGACGAGCGACCGGTTCTTGATCAGGTCCGGCGCGTAGTGGGCGACGTTCGGGTAGTCGTGGCGGCGCATCCACAGGAAGTGCGAGTGGGCCAGGCCGCGGATCCGGCCGCGCAGCCCGCCTCCCTCGAGGTTCGGGGAGTGCGGGTCGCCCTCGCGGTCGCTGCACTCGTGGTGCCTGCGGTGCAGCGCGACCCAGGAGACGACCCCGCCCTGGCCCGCCATCGAGCCGAGGACCGCGAGGACGGCGGCGGTGGCCGGCGTGGCCGTGAAGGTCCGGTGGGTGAACAGCCGGTGGTAGCCGACGGTGATCCCGAGCCCGGTCAGGACGTACATGGCCGCGAGCAGGACGAGCTCGGTGACGCCGAGCGGGCGCACCGCGAGGAAGGCGATCGCGGCGACGGTGCCGACGATCGGCAGGATGTCGAAGAGCAGGAAGTGACGACGCTGCAGGCGGTGCAGGTAGGGGTTGCTGAGCACCTTGCGACGGGGCTCGGCGACGTCCGCCGGCCGGGGTCCGGAGCTCGGCGTCGTGGGCCGGACGCTCTCGTCGGGCATGGGTCGGCCTCCTGGGGCGCGAGTCGGTGACCCGACGACCGTGCCCCACCGGACGGCCCGGGCGGTGTCTGAGAGCGCGCGCCTCTCGCCCGATAGGCCGGCCCCCGAGCGGTCGGCGCGGCGGCGGGGCCGCCCCACGGTGATAGGCACCGTGGATCGGGGTTCCGCACGGTCCCCGCCATCGGGTTCGGTCGATCCCGTGGACCTCGCACCCAGTGCCCTCGCCCGCGACCACGTCGCCCGGATGACCACCTTCCTGCACGACCGGATCCTGCCCACGGAAGCCACCTACGCCGCCTGGCGCGCCGAGCGTCAGGGCACCGCCGCCCAGTGGGACGTGCCCCCTGTAGTCGAGGAGCTCAAGGCGCAGGCCCGGGAGCTGGGCCTCTGGAACCTGTTCCGCCCCGGCGCCCTGTCCAACCTCGACTTCGCCCCGATCGCCGAGCTCACCGGCTGGTCGGTGCTGCTGGCGCCCCAGTCGGTCAACGCGAAGCTTGGCGTGACATGAGAGGCAAGGGCATGGACAGAGCTGGACTGATCACGTTCGTGCGGGAGCGGGGGCTGGCCGTGATCGCCAGTCAAGGACCGCAGGGAACTCCCCAAGCGGCTCTGGTCGGAGTCGCAGCGACCGATGACCGGAGATCATCTTCGACACCTCGGGGTCAACGCGCAAGGTCGCCAACATCGAGCGCGAGCCGCAGGTCGCCGTCGTTGTGGGTTGGGACGACGAGGTGACGGTGCAGTGCGAGGGCGCCGCGCAGTACCCGGACGGCCGGGAACGTGCAACCTTGCCCGGCATCACCTACGTGCGGGTCCGGCCCCGGTGGCTGCGCTACTCGGACTACCGAGCCGCCTCCTTCACCATCGACGAATCCGAGCTCTGACCCGGATCTGGGCGACCGCTGATCACGCACGGCAAACAGCTGTGCGGGCGCGAGAAGCCGGTCCCGCACGCTCGGAGGGTCAACTCACCCCGACGATCGTCTTCGTGATCTGGGTGCGGGCGACCACCCGGGCGTCGTCGGCCGCGTGCACCGTGGAGACCACGGAGACGAAGGCGAGCGTCCTGGCCCGCTTGTCCAGGGCCGCGACGACCTCGACCTGCTCGCCCGCGCGGGCGGGCCGAAGATACTGGGTGGAGATCGCGTGGGTGACGGCGTGCTCCGAGGCGTCCAGGGTGGGGAGCACGACGAGGTAGCCCGCGAGCTCCACGATCGCGGCGAGTGCGGCCGCGTGCAACGTCCCGAACGGTGTGGCGCCCAGGTCGCCGACGCGGAAGCGCACCCCGGCGGTCGGGTCCTCGGCGTCGATCAGGGTGGCCCCCAGAGCGCGGGGCAGGGCGACGTCGAGGGCGGGGCGGGCCCGCTCCACGAGTTCGGTCGAGATCATCGGATCACCCTGGAGCTCGCGCGCGGAGCGCAGGTAGATGCCGGGTGACCGGGGCCAGACATCACGTCGACGGTTCTCCGGCGGGGCGGAGAGTCCGGGCGTGGGGCACCTCCGGTACCCCCGACTCGACAGGCGTCGCTGGCGCGGCCGGCGGGCCCCCGCCTCGGGCGCGGCGCAGCAGCAGCGTCGCCCCCAGCGCGGCGAGGGCCAGCAGGGCCAGGCATGCGCCGTAGACGACCACCACCCGACCGAGCCCCACCCGCGACACCGCGGCGCCGGCCGCGACCGCGGGCAGGCTGAACGCCAGGTAGGAGACGACGAACATCGTCGCCGACACGCGACCGCGCTCGGTGGCGGGCGCCGGGGCGGTGATCGTGGCGACGCTGCCCAGCAGGCCGGCACCGAAGCCGACGCCCGCCACCGCAGTACTCACGAACAGCAGCGCCGCGGAGCGCTCGGTCACTCCGAGCAGCGTCCCGCCCATCCCGAGTATCAGCATCACGCAGCTCGCCACCAGGACGTCCGAGGGCCGCCGGCCGCGCAGCAGCACCGCGGACACCGCGCCGAACCCCGTCAGCAGCGTGACCACGAGGGCGGTGACGAGCCGGTTCGACGACCCCGTCACCATCGCGGCCAGCGACGGCCCGAGCGAGAGGTGCAGCCCGCTCAGCGCCCACACGGCGACCAGGCACGGGGCCGCGGCGAGGAACGCGGGACGGGCCGCGGGCGGCACCCCGACGCGGGGACGCAGCATCCCGCCCCGCATCGGCCTGCGCGCCACGGGCTCGGGCATGAACCACAGCGCGACCGCCCCGGCTGCGAACCCGACCAGCAGCAGAAGGAAGACCAGCCGCGACGGCGCTGGCCCGTACTGCACGAGCGCACCGGCCACCACGGCGCCGAGGGCCTGCCCCGAGGTCGGCCCGCCGGTGGTCACCACCGAGGCGAGCGGCCGGCCGGGCGGCTGGAGGTCGAGCAGGGCGGCGCTCAGCGCACCGGTGGCCAGCCCGGTCGCGAGGCCCTGCACCGCGCGCGCCGCGTAGAGCCACCCCACCCCGTCGGCACCGGCGAACACGGCCATCGCCACGATCTCGACGGCGAGGCTCGCGAGCAGGACCGGGCGGCGCCCGATCGCGTCGGACAACGCGCCCGTGGTCAGCAGCGCGATGAGCAGCGCCAGCGCGTAGACGGCGAAGACCGCGGTCAGCGTGAGCGGCGAGAACCGCCATTGCTGCTGGTAGAGCGCGTAGAGCGGGGACGGTGCCGCGCCGGCGAGGAAAAACAGCCCGAGCACGCCGCCGACGGTCCAGAACGCGGCGGTGGACGAGAGCTCCCGGGTCCTGCGCCCCCGGTCGGTCGTGGCGGCGGACATGGCGCGGAGCGTTCTCCCCCTTCACCGCCCACCCCGAGCGCGATCGCTATTTCCGATGAGCTGATCGGAGCCCGTCCGACCTGGCTCGTGCATCGTTCGGCCCATCGGCGCACGGGGGCTCCCCGAGGTCGCCGACGACACCGGACTTCCCTCGACGGAGGACGCATGACCCGCTCCCCCGCCCCCGCCGTCCCACCCGACACGCGATCCACCCTGCTGCTGCGGGTCGAGGCCCGCACCCAGGAGTGCGCCGACGTGGCCTCGCTCGTCCTGGTCGACCCGCACGGCCGCGAGCTCCCGCCGTGGTCGCCTGGCGCGCACGTCGACGTCACCGTCACCTCGGGGACCGTGCGCCAGTACTCGCTGTGCGGGGACCCCGCCGAACCCACCCGCTGGCGGATCGCGATCCTCCGCGAAGCCGACGGACGGGGCGGCTCGCTGCGCCTGCACGACGAGGTCGGCCCGGGCTCGCTGCTCGAGGTCGGGCGGCCCCGTAACAACTTCGGGCTGGTGACGGCCCCGTCGTACCTGCTGGTGGCCGGCGGCATCGGGATCACGCCGATGCTCGCGATGGCGCGGCACCTGAACGCCACCAGCGCCGACTGGCGCCTGCTCTACGCCGGACGGACCCGGTCGCGGATGGCCCTGACCTCCGAGGCCGTCGCGCTCGGGCCGGTGACGCTGCACCGCGACGACGAGATGGGCCCGCTCCCCCTCGACGCCGTCCTCGGCTCCGCCGAGCCCGGGACCGCCGTCTACTGCTGCGGTCCGGAAGGGCTGCTCACCGCCGTGGAGGACCTCTGCCCGTCGGCCTGCTCGCTGCACGTCGAGCGCTTCCACCCCCGGGACACCGGCGTCGACCCGGCGGCCGCGCCGTTCGAGGTCGTGGTGCGCAGCACCGGCACCACGGTGCAGGTGGCGGCCGGGCAGTCGATCCTCGACGCCCTCGGGAAGGCGGGCATGAACGTCCCGTCGTCGTGCCGGGAGGGCACGTGCACGAGCTGCGAGACCGGCGTTACCGAGGGCGACGTCGACCACCGCGACAGCGTCCTCAGTGACCACGAGCGGGAGGAGAACACCACGATGATGATCTGCGTCTCCCGCTCCCGCTCCCCCCGGCTGGTGCTCGACCTGTGACGCGGCAGCCCGTCACCCCGCCGACACAGCCGGTCCCGCGAACCCCTGAGGAGACGACCCCGTGAGCAGGATCCAGCTCGACGCGCTGACCAAGCGCTTCGGCCCTACGACCGCGGTCGACGACGTCGACCTGGCCGTCGACGACGGCGACTTCGTGGTCATGCTCGGGCCGAGCGGCTGCGGCAAGTCGACGCTGCTGCGCATGGTCGCCGGGCTGATCCCGGCGACCTCGGGCCGCGTGGTCGTCGACGGCCGGGACGTCACCTCGGTTCCGCCCCGCGACCGTGACCTCGCGATGGTCTTCCAGAGCTATGCGCTCTACCCGCACCTCACGGTGGAGAAGAACATCGGCTTCCCGCTGCGGGCCCGCGGCATCGCGCGGCCCGAGATCCACCGGCAGGTCGGCGAGGTCGCCGCCGACCTCGGGCTCTCCGACCTGCTGCACCGCCGACCCAGGGAGCTCTCCGGCGGCCAGCGCCAGCGGGTGGCGCTCGGCCGCGCCCTGGTCCGCAGCCCCGGCGCGTTCCTCATGGACGAGCCCCTGTCGAACCTCGACGCCCGGCTGCGCACCGCCACCCGGACCGGGCTGACCGCCCTGTACCGCCGCCTCGGGGCGACTGTCCTCTACGTCACCCACGACCAAGTCGAGGCGATGACGATGGCGACCCGCATCGTCCTGCTCGACGACGGGCACGTCGAGCAGGTCGGCACCCCGACCGAGGTCTACGACCACCCGGCCACGACGTTCGTGGCGGGCTTCCTCGGAGCACCGCCGATGAACCTCCTGCCCGCGACGGCGTCGGTGCACGACGGTCGGCTCCACGCGGTGGCCGACGGTCTCGACGTCACGGCGGTACCGGAGGCGCGCGGCGCGGCCGCCGACCGCGAGGTCGTCGTCGGCGTCCGCGCCGAGCACCTCGTCCTGAGCGCCCCCGACGACCCCGCCGTGGTCGCCCGCGGCGAGGTCATCGACGTCGAGAACCTGGGCAACGAGGAGATCGCCCGCTGCCGCGTCGGCGACGAGGTCGTGTCCGTGCGGGGCCCGCGTCCGCTGCGCGTCGCCGTCGGCGAGCGGGTCGCGCTCGCCACCGCTCCCGGCCACGTCCACCTCTTCGACCGGGCCGCCGGGCGCCGCCTGCAGTGGCACGACACCCGCGTCCTGGCCCTGTCCTCCGCGTCGCGCTCCTGATCTCGCCTTCCTGATCCCCACCCTCATCCCGGGAGCACCCGTGAACCGTCCCGCACCCCGTCTCCGGGGCCTCGCCGCCGCCGCCGTGCTGGCGGTGGTCGCGCTCGCCGCGAGCGCCTGCAGCCTCGGAGCACCCGCCTCGTCGACCGGTACCGCCTCGTTCGCCCCCGAGCTGGGGCCCGACCAGAAGGTGTCGATCACCTTCGAGAGCTACAACCTGTCCCAGGCCGGTTCCTGGAGCGACACGTTCGGCCAGCTCCTCGCCGAATTCAAGCGCACCCACCCGAACATCGACGTCACCGCCCAGAAACCGCAGGGCACCAGCCCCAACGGGGTCACCAACGCGGTTCCCAGTGTCCAGAGCCAGGTGCTCACCGGCACCCCGCCCGACGTCGCCCAGCTGACCTTCGGCGACCTCGACTTCGTGGTGAACAAGCTGCAGGCCAAGCCCATCGACGACCTCGTCGGCCGGCCCGCGATCGACGCGAACTTCGGGGGCGAGCACCCGTTCGCGCCCACCGCGCGGACCCTGGGCGACTGGAACGGCAAGACCTACGGGGTGCCGTTCGTGTTCTCCACGCCCGTCCTGTTCTACAACGCCTCGCTCTTCGCCCAGGCCGGCCTGGACCCGAACCGGCCGCCGACGACCTGGGACGAGGTCAAGGCCGCGTCGCTCGCGATCAAGGCCAGGACCGGCCGCGACGGCAGCTACATCGACTGCCTGACCCAGACCGCGGGCGACTGGTGCTACCAGGGCCTCGTCGCCTCCAACGGCGGCGGCGTGATCTCGCCCGACCGCACGAAGCTCACCTTCGCCGACCCGCCCGCAGTCCAGGCGGTGGGCATGGCCCAGGACCTCGTGAACTCCGGCGCCTCCCCGAAGCTCTCCCAGATCCAGGCCTACCCCGAGTTCGCTCGCGGCGAGATGGGGATGATCCTCGAGTCGAGCTCGGTGCAGGGCACCTTCCAGAAAGGTGCCGCCGGAAAGTGGGACCTGCGCGCCGCGCCGATGCCGTCGTTCGGCTCGCGCCCGACGTCGCCGACCAACTCCGGGGCGGCGCTGTTCGTGATGTCCAACGACCCGGCCAAGCAGCGCGCGGCCTGGGAGCTCATCACGTTCCTCACCAGCGACCAGGCCTACACCGCGATCTCCAGCAAGATCGGGTACCTGCCGCTGCGGACGTCGCTCGTCGACGACCCGCGCTACCTGCAGCCGTGGGCGGCGAAGAACCCCCTGCTGGGCCCGAACATCGCCCAGCTCGGGCGCCTCACGCGCTGGCAGTCGTTCCCCGGCGACAACTACAACCAGATCCACGACACGATGCTGCAGGGCGTCGAGACCGCCGTGTACCAGGGCGCCGACCCGCAGGCCGCGATGGTGGCCGCGCAGCAGCAGGCCACCGCGCTCATGCCGCGTGCCCGGTGACCACGGCAGCGCCGGTCGCGACCCTCGTGCAGCTCAGCGACATCCACATGCTCGCCGAGGGACTGCTGCACGACGTCGTCGACCCGATGGCCCACCTCGAGTCGGCTCTGGCGTCGGTGGCCTCGGCCGGCGTGCCGATCACCGCGCTGGTGCTCTCCGGCGACATCACCGACGGCGGTGCGCCGGAGGCCTACGCCCGGGTGCGCGACGTCGTCGAGCCCGCGGCCCGGCGCCTCGGCGCCCGGGTGATACCGGTGATGGGTAACCACGACGAGCGGGGCGCCTTCCGCGCGGCCCTGCTGCCCGAGGACCCGTCCGTCGACCCCCTCGCCCCGTGTGACCAGGTCCACCGCCTCGGGGGGCTGCGGGTCGTCGTCGTCGACAGCACCACGCCCGGGGTTCACGGCGGCGAGCTCACCGACGCCCAGCTGCACCGGCTCGCCGACGAGCTCGCGGTGCCCGCCCCGGAGGGGACGGTGCTCGTGCTGCACCACCCACCGGTGCCCTCGCCGATGCCGACGATGCGCGAGGTGGGGCTGGCCCGCCCCGACCGTCTCGCCGAGGTGATCGCCGGGACCGACGTCCGGATGGTGCTGTGCGGGCACGACCACCACGCCAGCTGCGGGGCGCTGGCCGGGATCCCGGTGTGGATCGGCCCGGCCACCTCCTACCGCGCCGACGTGTTCCCCCCGCCCGGGTGCTTCCGGGGCGTCACCGGGTCGGCATTCACACGCGTCGACCTCTACCCGGACTCCGCGGTGGCCACTGCCGTGCCGCTGGGCCCCACCGCCGTGGTCCACAGCGCCGACGCCCAGCAGGCGACGCACCGTCTGACCACCTGCCACCTCGCGGACCGGTGAACGCCGTGCTCGTCGAGGTCGCTCCCCCACCCCGTCCCGTCGTGGAGGCCGCCGTCACCGTCGCCCCCCGGGCGCGGTGGCGGCGGGTGCTGGCCGCCGCCGCGCCGTACCTCTATCTGGCTCCGGCGCTGACCGCGCTGGTGGTCTGGACCTACCGCCCGCTCGTCCAGGTCGCGCAGCTCTCGACGTCGTCGTGGAACCTGCTGCCGACCTCGCCGCTGACCCCCGTCGGCGCGGCGAACTTCGAGCGGGTCCTCACCGCGCCCGAGCTGCGCAACGCCATGGGTACGACAGTGCTGTTCATCGTCGGGATGCTGCCGTTCACGATCGTCCTGCCGGTCGTCGTCTCGCTGCTCTCGCGGCGCGTCCGCGGGCGGATGCGGGCGGTCTACCAGGGGCTGGTGTTCGCGCCGGTGCTCGTCGCGCCGGTGGCCAGCGCCGCGGTCTGGCAATGGATGCTCGACCCGTCGTCGGGGCAGGTGAACCGCCTGATCGGCAGCCCGGTCAACTGGCTGCAGGAGGCGGGTCCGGCCCGGATCGCGATCGTCGCGATCACCGGATGGCACGTGCTCGGCTTCGCGGTCCTCATCGTCTCGGCCGGGCTGTCGAACATCAACGACGACTACAGCCACGCCGCCGCGCTCGACGGCGCGACCGGCTCGCAGATCACCCGCTGGGTGATGCTGCCGCTGCTCTCGCCGTCGCTGGTCTTCCTGACCCTGATGACGATCCTGCTCTCGGCGCAGTGGAGCTTCCCGCTGATCGACACCCTGACCCAGGGCGGGCCCGGCGACGCCACGCTCAACATCTACTACCTGCTCTGGGAGTACGGCTTCAAGACCTTCGACGCGGGCATGGGTGCCGCTGCGGGCCTGGTGTTCTTCGTCGTCTTCCTCGCCGTGGCCTTCGTGCTGGTCCGGCTCTCCGACCGCCTGAGCTTCCACGACAACTGAAAGGGCCTCCGTGTCCGTCGACAGCCCAGCGGCACCCGCTCCCACCACCCGCGCCCCGACCCCGGAGGACGTCCCCGACGAGCCGGTCGGTGCCCGCACCCGGCGCACCCGGCTCGGCGGGCACGCGGCGCTCGCCGTCCTGGCCGTGGCATGCGCCTTCCCGATCTACTGGATGTACGCGACCTCGCTGCGCCGCCCCGGCGACGTCTACGCGACGGGGCTGCTCCCGTGGCCGCTGAGCCTGGAGAGCTACGGCGACGTCGCGCGCCAGCTCGACATCGTCGGCCAGCTCCTCAACACCTTCGTGGTGGCCGCCGGGACGGCCGTGGGCCAGATGCTGGTCGCGCTGCTGGCGGCCTACGCGTTCGTCGCCTACCGGTTCCGCGGCGAGCGCATCCTGTTCCTGGCCGTCATCGGGACGTGGCTGGTCCCGTTCCAGGTGACGATGCTGCCCAACTACGTCCTGCTCTTCCAGCTCGGGCTGCTCAACACCCTGGCCGGGGTGGTGCTGCCCCAGCTGCTGTCGGCGGTCGGGGTGCTGCTGCTGCGCCAGCACATGCAGTCGTTCCCGACCGAGCTGCTCGAGGCGGCGCGGATGGACGGGCGCGGGTCGTGGACGACGCTGTGGACGGTGGTCGTGCCCAACCTGAAGGCGGCCCTCTCGGCGCTGGGCATCCTGCTGTTCATCACCGCGTGGAACGAGTACTTCTGGCCGGCGATGGTGCTCCAGCGCGCCGGTTCGGTCGTCCAGCTCGGCATCCGCAGCTTCATGGGCACCGAGGGCACGAACTGGGGTCCGCTGATGGCGGCGTCCGGGCTCGCCTGCCTGCCGGTGTTCGCGCTCTACCTCGTGCTGCAGCGCCACGTGGTCAGCGCGTTCGTCCGGTCCGGGCTGCGCTGAGCGCTACGCCGTGACGATCTCGCCGACCAGCGCGGTGTCGTGGGTGGCGGCGCGGAACCGCGGGTGGTCGAGCAGCTCGCGCAGGAACGGGGCCGTGGTCGCGATCCCCGGCCCGGTGACCCGGACCTCGGACAGCGCGCCGCGCATCCGCGCGATGGCCAGGTCGCGGTCGGGTGCCCACACAATGATCTTGGCGAGCAGCGAGTCGTAGGCCGAGGGCACCTGGTACCCGGGGTGCACGTGGGTGTCGACGCGGACGAACGGGCCGCCCGGCAGGCGGCACTCGTCGAGCCGGCCCGGGGTGGGGACGAAGCCGCGCGCCGGGTCCTCGGCGTTGAGCCGGCACTCGATGGCGACGCCGCCGACGACCACGTCGGACCGGTGTCGCCGCAGCGGCTCACCCGCCGCGACGCGCAGCTGCTCGGCGACCAGGTCGATCCCCGTGACGATCTCGGTGACCGGGTGCTCGACCTGGAGGCGGCAGTTGACCTCCATGAAGTAGTGCTCGCCGTCGGGGCCGACCAGGAACTCGACGGTGCCCGCGCCGACGTAGCCCACGGAGCGGACGCCGCGCACCGCGTCGTCGGCTATCCGGTCGATCAGCTCGGCGGGCAGCGCGGGCGCCGGCCCCTCCTCGACGAGCTTCTGGTGCCGCCGCTGCAGCGAGCAGTCCCGCGTCCCGAGGTGGACCACCTCACCGTGGGCGTCGGCGAGCACCTGGACCTCGACGTGGCGGGCCGAGTCGAGGTAGCGCTCGAGGTAGAGCCGGCCGTCGCGGAACAGCGTCAGCGCGCCGGCACGGGTCTCGGCCCAGGCCCGCGGGAGGTCCTCGGATCGGCGCACCACCCGCATGCCCCGCCCGCCGCCGCCCGCGACCGCCTTGACGATCACCGGGTAGCCGATCGTGTCCGCGAGCGCCTGCGCATCGCGGGCGTCGGCGAGGTCGTCGCGGCTGCCGGGCAGCAGGGGCAGGCCGGCGTCGGTCATCATCGCCCGGGCGCTGGACTTGTCGCCGAGCAGCGCCATCACCTTCGACGGCGGGCCGACGAAGGTCAGGCCCTCGGCCGCGCAGATCTCGGCGAAGTCCGGGTCCTCGGAGAGGAAGCCGTAGCCGGGGTGCACGGCGTCGGCGCCGCGGGCCCGGGCGGCCTCGACCACGGCGGGGATGTTGAGGTAGCTGGCCTTGGCCGGCGCCGGGCCGATCTGCACCGACTCGTCGGCCAGCTGGACGGCCAGCGAGTCGCGGTCGGCCTCGGAGTGCACCGCAACGGTGCCCAGCCCGAGCTCGCGGCAGGCCCGGACGATGCGGACCGCGATCTCGCCCCGGTTGGCCACGAGGACTTTGGTGACCGCGCCCGTCACGCCCCCAGCTCCAGGGTCGCCACGGGCTGGCCGTGCTCGACCGCGTCGCCGTCGGCGAGCAGGACCTCCACCAGCCGGCCGCCGCGGTCGGCCTCGAGGGGGATCATCAGCTTCATCGCCTCGACGATGCCGATCTGCTGGCCGGCCGTGACGGTGTCGCCCTCGGCGACGAACGGGGCCGACCCGGGTTCCGGCGCCCGGTAGAATACCCCGACGGTCGACGACCGAACGGTGTGCACCCCGCCCCCGGCCGCGATCGCCGGTTCCGGCGGCACCGACGGCGACGGACCGGACCCGTCGGGCACAACGCTCAGGGCGCGGGGCCCGTCCTCCGCAACGGGCGGCGCGCCTGCCGGGTCGGGACCGCCGATCTCGACGCTGACGTCTCCGACCGCGACGCGGGCCCGGCCGCTGCGCGCCGCGAGCTCCCCGGCGTGGCGGACGAGCACCCCGAGCAGGGCGTCGACGGCCTGCGGGTCCGGCGCCTGGGCGCTCACGCCGACTCCCGTACATCGTGGGTTCTCGGCTCGGCGACGACCGCACCCGGTGCGCCCACCGCGGTGCCGGCGCCGAAGGCCCGGAAGCGGGCCCGGCGGGCGGCGACGAGGTCGTCGGCGTCGCGGCCGACGAGCTGGTCGAGGCCGGCCACCAGGGCGGCGCGGAGGGTCTCGGCGGCCGCGAGGTGGTCGGTGTCGGCCCCCTCGCCGGGTTCGGGCACGACACCGTCGACGATCCCGAGGTCCAGCAGCGCCGGGGCGTCGACCCGCAGGGCAGCGGCCGCGCGCGGGGCCTGCGCGGCGTCCTTCCACAGGATCGAGGCGCAGCCCTCGGCGCTGATCACCGAGTAGACGGCGTTCGAGCACATGAGGACGCGGTCGGCGACGGCGAGCGCCAGCGCCCCGCCGCTGCCACCCTCACCGGTGATCACGGCGACGGTCGGGACCGGCAGCCCCGACATCAGGTGGATGTTCTCGGCGATGGCCACCGACTGGCCCTGCTCCTCGGCCTCTCGGCCGGGAAAGGCACCAGCGGTGTCGACGAGGGTGACGACCGGCAGGCCGAGCTTGGCCGCGAGCCGCATGATCCGCGCGGTCTTGCGGTAGCCGGCGGGCGTGGGCATGCCGTAGCCGCGCGCGGTCAGCTCCGCGGCGGTGTGGCCCTTCTGCGTGCCGATGACCGCGATCGGGCGCCCGTCGAGGCGGCCGAGGCCGCACACCACGGCGGCACAGTCCGACGAGCGGCGGTCGCCGTGGAGCTCGACGAAGTCCTCGAGCAGCAGCGCGACGTAGTCCAGGGCCGTCGGGCGTCCGAGGCGCCGGGCGAGGCGGACGACGTCCCAGGGGTCGCGGGCGGCCAGCTCCGCAGGATCGGAGACGACCGGCGAGCGCGGGACGGCGCGCGGTCCGGGCGCCGCGGGAGCCGCGTCGGCCGCCGCGAGCAGTCGTCCGAGGGCGCCGCGGAGGTCGGCCCGAGGGGTGATCATGTCGACGACCCCGTGGTCGAGGAGGAACTCCGCGGTCTGGAACTCCTCGGGCAGGGTCTCACGGATCGTCTGTTCGATCACCCGGCGCCCGGCGAACCCGAGGCGGGCGCCGGGCTCGGCGACGATGACGTCGCACAGGGTCGCGAACGAGGCCGCCACTCCGCCGAAGGTCGGGTCGGCGACCAGCGAGACCGTGAGGATGCCGGCCTCGTCGAGCTGGGCCAGGGCGGAGCTGGTCTTGGCCATCTGCATCAACGACAACACACCCTCCTGCATCCGGGCGCCGCCGGACGCGGAGACGATCAGCAGTGGGGTCCGCTCGGCCATGGCCACCTCGCAGGCGCTGGTGACGGCCTCGCCCGCGGCGGCGCCGAGGCTGCCCCCGAGGAAGCGGAAGTCCATCGCGGCGACCACGATCGGGCGGCCGCCGACGGTGCCGCGGGCGCAGACCACGGCGTCGTCGAGCCCGGTGCGGGCCCGAGCCTCGGCGACGCGCTGCGGGTAGGGCTTGGAGTCGGTGAACCCGAGCGGGTCGCTGTCGGTGGCGGTCGGTCGCCACGTCGCGGCGCTGCCCTCGTCGAGCAGCGCGTCGACCCGCTCGGGCGCGGTCAGCGGGGCGTGCCACCCGCAGTCGGGGCACACCTTGCCGGCCCGGGCGAAGCGCTTGCCGTACACGACCGTCCGGCAGCCTTCGCAGACCAGCCAGTCGGGATCGGGTCGTGGGCTCATCGGTTCTCCCCGGTGGTCGCGTCGTGCGTCGTGCCGTGGGCAGCGGGTCGGTAGGTGGTGGCGGAGGCCGGCAGGCGGACGCCGGCGAGCTGCAGGGTGGTCGCGCGGGCGGCGACGGCGGCGCCGCGCAGCAGGGCGTCGGCGACGGCCGCGACGCGGCGCTGCGCGGGATCGGCCAGCGCGGTGCCGGCGACCCAGGCGTTGAACGCGCCCATCGCCGGCCCGCACCAGATCTGGTAGTCCAGCACCCGGTCCGGCTCGCCGCGGCTCGACCAGCCCGACGACAGCCCCAGGTACCAGCGGAACACCAGGGCCATCCGCCGCTTCGGGTCCTGTTCGGCGCGGGTGACCTGAGCCGGGTCGCGGTCGGCGAAGAACCGGCGGGTGTCGTCCCAGACGTCGTCGATCGGGCGGCGCAGGATGCGCGTCTCGAGCTCGTCGCGCTCGGCGGCGGTGAGGTCGTCGAGGCCACCGCGCAGCCGATAGAGCTCGTGCAGACGCCGGGCCCGGGCCGGGAACATCGTGCCGCGGCCGAGGACCTGGACGTCGACACCCAGCTCGAACATGTCCGCCGAGGGCGCCATCACGGTGTCCGCGACGCCGGCCTGCGCGAGCAGAGCACGGGTCGCCTCGGACTGGTCGGCCTCGACGCAGGCCTGGTTGACCGAGCCGGTGACGACGTAGGCGGCGCCCATCCCGTACGCGGCGGCCGCGGCGGCCGGGGTCCCGATGCCGCCGGCGGCGCCGACGCGGACCGGGCGCTGCCCGAGCTCGCGGGCGATCCGGTCGGCCAGGGCCAGCATCTCGGGCAGCAGCACCGCCAGCGGACGGCGGTCGGTGTGCCCGCCGGAGTCGGCCTCGGCGGTGAGGTCGTCGGCCATCGGGACCGTGCGGGCGAGCTCGGCCTGCTCGGCGGTGACGTGACCGGCGTGGACCAGCGGGTGGACCAGCGCCTCGGGCGGCGGGCGCAGGAACCGCTCGGCGACCTCCGCGCGGGACACCTTGGCCACCACCCGGTGGGTGGCCTCGGGTCGCCCGTCGTGCCCGCGACGCAGCCCGGAGACGCGGTAGCGCACGATCTCCGGGGTGAGGTCGAGAAAGGCCGAGGCCTCCACGGTGCGCACTCCATGACGCAGGCACGCGTCGACGATCGTCCGCTCCAGCGCGGGCTCCGACGGGCTGTGGATCAGGTTGCACGCCCACGGCGCGCCCCAGGTGTCGCGCACGAGGCGGGTCAGGGAGTCCTCGATGCGGCCCGCAGTGAGGCCCGCCGCGCCGAATGAGGTGAGGCAGCCGTGCCGGGCCAGCGCGGTGACCAGCTCGACCGAGGCGATCCCCCCGGCCATCGCACCGGCCATGTAGGCGCGGCGGACGCCGTGATGACGGCGGAACGCCGAGGCGCCGAGGGTCTCCTCGGGCACCGGCGGGGCGGCGGCGAGCACCCGCGCACCCGGGCCGGGCTCGTCGGTGGTCAGCGAGACGCCCGGCCCCTCGGCGATGGCCCAGCAGGGCCGGTCGACGGTGGCGAGCGCCGTGAGGGCGGGCGGTGCGGGGGTGGGGTCGGCGGGTTCGGTCGGGCGGATGGCGGTGGGTGTCACCACGGCGGGGCTCCTGGTGCGCGCAGCTCGACGGCGACCCCGTCGAGCTCGTAGATCCGCAGTCCGGGCTTCCAGAGGCTGGCCTCGGCGGAGATGCGGATACGACCGGGTCGGCGGGAGACATCGGTCAGGTGGACGTCGAGGGTGCTCTCGCCGTCGGTGGGCAGGATCTGGCCGCGGTAGCGCCAGCTCAGGGTGGCGCCCACGGGGACGACGACGTCGGGCGCGGTGCCGGTCTCGCCGGCCAGCTCGTCGGCGAGGCCCGCGTCGATCGCCCATTCTCCGACGGCCTGCAGGACCTGCTCGACGCCGAGCGACCCGGGGACCACGGGGTCGAGGTGGAAGTGGCGGGCAAAGAACCAGTCGTCGGGATCGATCGGGCGCACCGCGTGCAGGTAGCCCAGGCCGTGGCGCCCGCCGCCGTCGACGACGGTGACGTCGTCGAGCAGCGCCAGGTGCTGCGCGGGGGGCGCGGGCTCCCCCGGCACCGGTCCGCGGGCCCGGCGGCCCGCGACGTCGATCGTGCGGGTGGCCGGGGTCGGGCCGCCGTGATCGCCCTGCGTCTCGAGCCACGTGGGCACGCTCCGCCCGCCGTCGAGGCCGGTCTGGTGGCGCAGGGCCTCGGCGGTGAAGTACCCGAACATCGACCCGCCGCGGTAATACGGCTCCCCGGCGACGGACAGGTCGTAGGAGAACTCCTGCAGCAGGGAGCCCGGCAGCAGCGTCGTCGAGCACAGCCGGGAGTGCTGGCGGATCGTCCGGTCGCGCAGGTCGATCTCGCGCAGCAGGGTGCCGTGGCCGCCGAGGTTGCGCAGGCTGTAGTCCTCGCCCGGGTCGGTGAGGGTGACCCCGAGGTAGTACCCCACGAGCAGCGCCGACTGCAGCGAGGTCTCCATGAGCACGCAGTTCGGCACGTCGGCGTTGCCCGAATCGGCGAAGTACCAGGAGTCGGCGGGGGCGTCGTACTCGGTGCGGTAAGACGCGGCGTCCAGGCGACCCCGCTCCCCGTCGACATCGACGATCCTGTCGACCAGCAGCAGGCCACCGCTGGGCAACCGGGTCGCCCGACGCCCGTTGTAGCGGGCGAACGGAGCACCGAACGCGGTGCCGGGGTCGCCGTGGGCGCAGTGCGCGAGCTGGAACTCCCCCAGCAGCGCCCGAGTGCCGTCGGCAGCGACCCGCCCCAGGAACGCCGCGGTGCCGTCGGCGTCGGGCCCGACCATGGACCCGGGACGCTCGCGCACCTCGACCGAGACATCGGGGATCCAGCCGAGGACCGTGTCGCCGCCGTCAAGCAGCGCCGCGCGGGCGGTCAGCCACGGCCGGGGCAGCAGGCCGACCCCGGTGACGTCGATCCGCAGCGTGGTGTCTTGGGCGCCAGTCGGTGGGGCGCCAGTCGGTGGGGAGCCGGTCGGTGGGGAGCCGGTCGGTGGGGAGCCAGTCGGGGGGGCGCCGGTGTTGGTGACGAGCTCGACGTCGGGCAGCGAGAGGTGCAGCCCGAGGTGCAGGGCCAACACCTCGGCGGCCTGTCCGGCCGCGACGCCAAGGTCGGCCGCTCCCGCCGCCGTCGCCCGGCACGTTCCGCGTCCGGACGCCCCGCCCCGGACGCCGATGCCCTCCACGGCGGCCAGCCCGAGCGGCCCGCCTGCGCCGAGGCGCAGGTGCGGATTGGCCCCCTGCTGGTCGTAGGGGGGCCCGAACACCGCGGCGACCTCGCCGGCGGCGAGCCGGGCCAGGTCCGCGGCGTCGAGCCGGGTGGTCGTGCTGCGGGCCAGCGGCTTGAAGGCCGTCTCCGAGGTCGGTGGGGCGGGCACCGGCGGGGCCTCCCCGACCGGCGCCCGGGGCCAGTGGAGGACCGGGGCCCCGGCTGCTCCCGCCACGCCGGAGGTGCCGGCCCCGAGGCCGTGGAGCATCCGCCGCTGCAGGGCCAGCTGGGCGTCGAGCGCCGCCGCGTGGGCGGCGACGACGCCGTCTCGGATGCGGGCGACGAGGCCGGTCGGACCGTCCGCGGGGTCGGGACCGACCGCGCCGGGACGGGGCGGTGTCGGGTCGCCGGGCCCGGGCCGCGGGACGACCGGTGTCGCGGTCTGCGGCTCCGGGGCGCCCTCGCGCCCGGACCGGACGGCGTCGAACGCCTCGCCGTCGAACTCGAGCACGCCGGTCATCGCTGCGCTCCCGAGGTGATCGCCGCAGCGCCGGACCAGGCCTCGACGGCGTGGGCGAACTTCGCGTCGAGGTCGGGTGTGGTGACGACGTCGACGTCGCTCCAGCGCTGGAGGACTCGCCCGTCCGGAGTGCAGACGGTGACGTCGCACCGCAGCGACGTCGGACCGCTCCGCCCGTGGTCAGCGATCACCACGAAGGGACCGTCGGCGGGCAGCGGCGCCAGCACGTCCATCCGGCCGATGCCCAGCGGCAGGCAGGCGGAACCGAGCACGCGGGCGCCGAGGACCGGCGGGACCTGGAGCACCAGGTCGGCCAGGACCGGGTCGTGGTGGCGACCCCGGTAGGCGCCGCGGGCCAGGACCCCGGCGTCGATCGCGCACTCGACGACGATCCGGTCGTCGCGGGCGTCGAGCACCCGGCGCATCCCCTGCAGCGCGGGACCGTGGAACTGGACGCCGCGGCGGTAGAGGTCGGCCCCGTCCTCCGGGCCGTGCCCGACGCGGTCGGTGGGCCAGTCGGTGCGGAACTCCGGCGGTCCGACGGGCGCGGTGTCCTCGGTGAGCACGAGCGAGGCCGCGTAGCGCGTCGCGGGACCGTCGCCCCGGACCTCGGCCCGGACCCCGTCGGCGATCGGGGTGAGGGTCAGCGCGAGTTCGGTCGGGCCGTCGCCGAAGACCAGGCCACGCTGGACGGCGAGGTCGCGCACCGCGACGACGTGGGTGCCGGGGCGGGTCCGCTCCGCGGTGTTCACCATCCAGCCGAGGGCCACGGTGGCGGGCAGGACGACGTCGTCGCCGATGCGGTGGGCTGCGAGGACGGGGTCGTCGCGCAGCCGGCCGAGGTCACGGTGCACCGTCACCTCGCCGGCAGCGACGGCGGCGGGCGGCCCGGCCAGCGGGGCCCGCTCCCCGACGAGGAACCAGCCGCTCTCGTCGTCGCCGAAGGAGTCGACGAACAGCCGCACCCCGTCGGCCGGGTCGAGCAGCGCGACGCCGCGGGCGAGGAACAGCTCGCGGAGGTCGGCATCGACCATTCCGCCATCCCACGCGCCCCAGGCCAGAGTGCGGATGCGACGGTCGGGCCGCGCGGACCGCATGCTCGCGGCCCAGCGGGCGAGGGCCTCGTTGGCCAGCGCGTAGTCGGACTGGCCCGGGTTGCCGAACACCCCGGCCACCGAACCGAACAGCACGACCTCCCGCAGCGGGGCGTCGGGCACCGCGGCGAGCACGTGATGCAGGCCCGCGAGCTTGGCCGCGAGGACGCGGTGCACCCCGGGCGCGGTCTTGACCGGCAGGAGGCCGTCGGCGAGGGCGCCCGCCCCGTGGACCAGGACGGTCGCGCGGGTCGACTCCCCGCTCAGCGAGGAGCGCACCGCCGCCGCGTCGGTGACGTCGACGGTGACGTAGCGGACCCGGGAGCCCGCCGCGCGCACCGCCTCCAGGGTCGCGCGGACTTCCCGCTGGGCGAGCAGGTCGTCGCGGGTCCTCGCGACGTCGCGGGGGGACGGCCGGGCCCCGTCGGCCGAGAGGGCCCCGATCACGGCGCTCTGCAGGTCGGCGTCGGCGACCTCGGTCGCCCAGGCCGGCTCGTCGGTGAGCTCGGTGCGGCCGAGCAGGACGAACTCGGCGTGGGTGCGCTCAGCGAGCCCGCGGACGCACAGCGCCGTCACGCCCCGGGCCCCGCCGGTGACGAGGACGACGTCGTCTGGCCCGACCGCGGGCTCCCGGTCCGGCGCCGGCCGGGCGGTACCGCCGACCGCGATCGTCCAGCGCCGGCCGTCCGCGTCGATACCGACCTCGGGGGTGTCGAGGGCGGCGTCGGCGAGCTCGCCGACCACGAGGGCCGCGGCGGTGTCGGCGTCGAGGACGGGGGCGACGTCGATCGCCCGGGAGAAGACCTCCGGGGCCTCGCGGGCCATCGTCTTCGCGAGCCCGCCGACCCCGGCGAGCACGGCGTCGTCGGCGATCAGGCGGCCGCGGAGCCCGAGCCCGCCGTCGCACCGGGTGACGGTGACGAAGGCGGCGCGGGTGCCACCGCGTGCGGTGCCGGCCAGGGCCTCCTGGGCGTGTCCGGCGACGAGGACGGCGTCGCAGAGCTGGGACAGGCTGCTCCCGAGGTCCTCCTCGTCGCGCAGCACGAGCAGGCAGGCGTCCACCCGGTCCGTGCCGCCGAGGGCGCCGTCGAGGTGCTCGGCCAGGGAGTCGGCCAGGGAGTCGGCCTCGCCCGCCGGCATCGCGGCACCGAAACGGTCGGTGCCCGCGGTCCCGGGCAGGGTCACCCGCCGGACCCGCCAGCCAGCGGCGCCGAGCGCCGTCGCCAGCGCGTCGGGCTCGGGACCACCACGGTCGACGACGACGGCGACGGGGTCGACGGCGAACGGTGCGTCGAGGTCGTCGCGGTCGGGAAGGGCCACCAGGTCGATGGCGTAGCGGGCGGGCCCCGCGTCGTCGTCCGGGCCGGTCGGTGCGGGGCCGGCACCGTGCGGGCCGGCCGGATCGGCGGCGAGGTGGGCGACGATCTGGTCCAGGGTGCGCAGCTCGGCCAGCGACTCCGGCCCCACGGCCGGAAGCTGCGGGTAGCGCTCCTGGACCGCGCCCAGGACCTGGACCCGCTTGATCGAGTCGACCCCGAGGTCGGCCTCGAGATCCAAGCCCGGGTCGACCATCCCGGCCGGGTAGCCGGTCTTGTCGGCCACCACCTCGACCAGCACCCGCCGCAGCGCGTCGGGGTCGAAGCCATCGGGTGCGCTGGGGGTCGGGGCGGCAGGAGCCGGTGCCCCGGGAACCGAGGACGGCGGGGCGGAGGACTGCGGCGCCGAGGACTGCGGCGCGGAGGCCGCGAGGTGGGCGACGATCTGGTCCAGGGTGCGCAGCTCGGCCAGCGACTCCGGGCCCACGGCCGGGAGCTGCGGGTAGCGCTCCTGGACCGCGCCCAGGACCTGGACCCGCTTGATCGAGTCGACCCCGAGGTCGGCCTCGAGATCCAAGCCCGGGTCGACCATCCCGGCCGGGTAGCCGGTCTTGTCGGCCACCACCTCGACCAGCACCCGCCGCAGCGCGTCGGGGTCGAGGCCGTCCGGGGCGGGCTCGTCGGACGGGGTCGGAGGGGCGACGACCGCGGACTCGTGGTGGCCGTTCGTCCGGGTGTCGGACTCGCGAGCGACCGGCCCGGACGTCGGCCCCGTAGCGACATCGGACCTCGCGGAGAGCTCCGTCGCGGCGGTCGGGACGTCGACCCGGTGCTCGCGCACGGCCTCCGCGGTCACCCGCGATCGGGACGGCGTCGCACCGAGGCCGGCCAGCGAGGCGAGCACCTCGTTCGCGCGGGTGTGGGTCTCGGAGATCGCGACGCTCTGAGCGGCGACGGCCTGGGCGACCGCGGCCGCGCGGGGGTCGTCCCCCCGCTGCTCCCACACGTCGACGAGCCGGGACGCGATGGCGAGCTGGCCGTCGAGGTAGCGCCCGTGCAGCGCGGTGTGCTGGGCGAGGACGTCGTCCTCGCGGCCCGCGACCTCCGTCGGCGAGGATGCCCGCGGCGGCGCGGCGACAGCCGGCGACCCCGACGCAGGCGCACACGACGCAGGCGCACCCGACCCGGACCGGGTCGCGAGCGCGGAGCCGGGCGTGGGCTCCGTTCTCACCGCGGCCACCACCTCGGGAACAGGCGGGGCCGGAGCCGAAGTGGCCGCCGGGACCGCGGCAGACAGTGCTTCCAGCGGACGGGTGTCGGCGAGGGCGGCGCGGTAGGCCTCGGCGCGCTCCGCCGGCACGTACTCGGCCGCCGTCAGCCCGACGGTCATCCCGTGCGGCGCGGCGGGCTCGCGATCGGGGGCGTCGTCGCGCCCGATGCCGGTCAGGGGCGCTCCGAGGACCGCGAGCTGGACGGCGGCCTGCTTGAGGGCGAGGTCGCTGTCGCCGATCGGGCCGGCGTCGGTGGGCACCGCGATCACGGCGTCGCCCAGCGTGCGGCGCACGAGCTGGGTGAGCACCTGCTTCGGGCCGAACTCGACGATCACGGTGCAGCCCTTCTCGGCGAGTTCGGTGAGCCCGGCGACGAACTCGACGGGCTCGAGCAATTGGCCGGCGAGGACGTCGCGGTTGCACGCCACGTCGGAGCCGTACGAGGCGCCCGCGGCGTCGGCGATCACCGGCGTCCGGGGCTCGGCGACCTCGACCGCGTCGACGACGGGACGGAACCGGGCGACGGCGTGGGCGACGTGGGGGGTGTGGAAGGCGGCGGCGACCGGGACGTTCTTGACGCCGATGCCGCGCTCGCCGCAGGCCGCCACGACCCGGTCGACCTGGTCGGTGCCGCCGCCGACCACGACCTGGTCGGGGGCGTTGTGGTTGCACACGGCGACGTCGTCGACACCGAGTTCGGCCAGCAGGGCGGTGACGCGCTCGCGGTCGGCCGACACCGCCGCCATCGAGCCGGGGTCCGGGGTGTCGCCGTCGGATGTGTCGTTGGCTGGGGCCATCGCCGCGCCGCGGGCCCGGGCGAGGCGGAAGAAGTCGGCGTCAGTCAACGACCCGGCGGCCCACAGGGCGGTGAGCTCGCCGAAGCTGTGGCCCAGCATCGCCGAGCACTCCAGGCCGCGGTCGCGCAGGAACCGGAACTGCCCGACCGCCAGAGCGCCGATGGCGGGCTGGGCGTACTCGGTGCGCCGCAGCGCGGACTCCTGCCCCCGCCGTGTCTCGGCGTCGAAGACCGGGGGCGGGAAGACCACCGCGCCGAGGCGGCGCCCGGCGTCGGCGAACGAGGCGTTGGCCTCGTCGAACGCGCCCGCGACCGTGGGGTTGTTCAGCGCGGCCTCGAGGCCCATGTCGAGGTACTGGCTGCCCTGGCCGGCGAACACGGCGCCCACGCGCAGGTCGTCTAGCGCCCGGGGCCGGAACCAGACCCCACGCGGGTGTGACCAGGGGGCGTCCCCGTCGGCGGCGTCGAGCTGCTCCAGGGCCAGGGCGCGCAGCTCGGCCTCGTCCTCGGCGTCGACCGACGCGAACCCGAGGCGGGCGTGGCCGGCCGGGATCGTCGCCGCGTCCGCAGGCCGCTCCCCCGCCGCGAGCTGCGCGCGCAGCTCCGCCGCGGTCGCGGCGTGCCACGCGTGGGCCCGCGCGGTGCGGTGCAGAGTGCGCACCGTGGCGCGGTCGCCGGTGGCCTCCTCGAGGACCAGGTGGAAGTTGGTGCCGCCGAAGCCCATGGCCGACGCCCCGGCGCGACGCCGGGGCCGCTGCGGGTCGAGGATCCAGGGCCGGGTGCGGGTGTTGGCGTACAGCGGCGCGTCGGTCGTCGCGAGGGCTTCGTTCGGCTCCTCGACGCCGATCGTCGGGGGCAGCGTCTTGTGGTAGAGCCCGAGGGCCAGCTTCATCATGCTGGCGGTCCCCGCGGCGCCCTTGGTGTGGCCGATCTGCGACTTCACGCTGCCGATCGCGGCGAAGCGGTCCTCGTCGCTGTGCTCGCGCAGCAGCCCGCCCAGGGCGGTGAGCTCGGTGCGGTCGCCGACCAAGGTGCCGGTGGCGTGCGCCTCGAACAGCTCGACGGAGGCCGGCGAGCAGTCGGCGTCGGCGTAGGCCCGGTCGAGCGCGAGGCGCTGCCCCTCGGCGCGCGGCGCGTAGATGCTCGTGGCGCGGCCGTCGCTGGAGGACCCGAGCCCGCGGATGACGGCGTACACGCGGTCGCCGTCGCGCTCGGCGTCGGCGAGGCGCTTGAGCGCCAGCATGCCGATCCCCTCACCGAGCAGCGTGCCGTCCGCGGAGGTGTCGAACGGGCGGATGCGGTCGTGGTGCGATAGCGCACCGACCTTGCTGAAGCACAGGTAGATGAAGATCGAATTCTCGGTGTCGCACCCGCCGGTGATCATCATGTCGGCGCGACGGTCGACGAGCTCCGCGATCGCGACCCGGGTGGCGGACAGCGACGCGGCGCACGCGGCGTCGACGGTGCTGTTCATCCCGCCCAGGCCCAGCCGGTTGGCGACGCGACCGGCGACGACGTTGGCCAGCAGCCCGGGGAACGAGTTCTCCACCCACGGCGCGAAGGCCTTGACGTACTTGGCCGAGATGGTCTGGGCGTCGTCGTCGGTCAGCCCGCAGCTGCGCACGACCTCCTCGAGCACCGGGGTGGACAGGCGTGCGGCGAGGGGGTGCATCAGCGGGACCGGCCCGGTGACCCCGAGGACGACGCCGGTGCGCGACGGGTCGTACCAGGACGAGCCGGGCGCGCCGGCGTCGCACAGGACGTCACGGGCGACGCCCAGGCTCAGCGTCTGCAGGGTGCTGGTGACCTCGAGCTGGTTGGGGGGCAGCCCGAACTCCAGCGGGTCGAAGTCGACCTCGGGGAGGAACCCACCCCGGCGCGAGTAGGTCTTGTCCGCCGCGGCGGGGTCCGGGTCCCAGTAGTCCTCGACCTTCCAGCGGTCGGCGGGCACCTCGGAGGTGCAGTCGGTGGCGTCGACGACGTTCTGCCAGTAGTCGCGCACGTCGTGGGCCTGCGGGAACAGGCCTGCCATCCCGACCAGGGCGATCGGGGTGGCCGAGAGCCTCCGGTCGACGGCGTCGCCCACCGCGGGGGGAGCGTCGGGGGCGTCGGACTGCGTCACGGTCGTCCTCTCCTCCGGCCGGCCGGGCCGGTCCGTGTCGGGGCGCGCCGGACCGCCCGAGGACACCGGGCGGGGTCGTCGGGTCGGTCGGGCGTCGGTCAGGCGGCGAGCGGGGCGAGATCGCCCTCGGTGACCAGGGCGGCGACCGTCTCGGCAAAGAGCCGGTGACCGGCGGGGTTCGGGTGCAGGCCGTCGGCGGACCACACAGCGGGATCGGCCCAGCGGGGGCAGCGGGCGATGTCGAGCAGGATCAGGTCCGAACGCCGCGCCACGTCGCGCAGGTGCTCGTTGGCCTCGGCGAACCGCGCGCGCAGCAGGTCGCGGAAGGGCTCCGGGACCGGGAGGTTCGCGGGGATGTCGGGGTGGGTGGCGATGAAGACGGTGGTGTCGAAGCCCGACAGCTCACCGACGATCCGGTCGATGTTGGCCCGGTAGCGGGCCGGGTCGTAATCGGAGACGAGGTCGTTGGTGCCGACCACGACGCCGATCAGCGGCGACTTGTGGGCCACCGCCCTGGCCAGCTGGGTGTCGACGACGACCTGGGTGGTGGCCTGGTGGGCCCCGAGGTTGCGCCACCCGCCGGAGCGGATGCCCAGCAGCGACGCCAGGGTCGGGACCCATCCGCGGAACTCGCCCGTCGGGCCCGGGTCGCCCCGGCCCTCGACGAAGCTGTCACCCAGGACGGTCAGACGGTGGGTTCGCATGGTGGCGCTTCCTCGGGGTCTCGTCGGTCGGGTGGTGCTCAGCCCGCGAGGGCCGGGGCCGGGGACATGCCGGTGCTCTCGAAGAGCCACGCGAGGTTCTCCGGGGCGAAGAACTCCTGGCCGGTGACCCCGCCGGCGACCATCCCGAAGAACTTGCGGGTGTACTCGGGGCTGACCGAGGCGGCCCGGAAGATCGCGTCCCACTCGTCGGAGAGCGTCAGCTCGGAGATGGCGACGGTGAAGTCAAAGGTGTGGTGGCTGCGCTCGTCACGCTCGCGGTGGTACTCGGCGAGGGCGCCGTCGAGGTCGCGCTCCCCCGCCAGCCCAGCGTGGACCAGGCCCGCGAGCAGCTCGGCGTGCTTGAGGGCGTCGCTCATGCCCTGCCCGGTGAAGGGGTCCTTGTGGTAGCCGGCGTCACCGACCAGGGCCCAGCCCGGGCCGTGCGAGCGGCGGTAGTAGTTGTCCGGGTAGACCATCGGGCGGAAGCGCTCCTCGCGGACCCCGGCGTCGCGCAGCTCCTCGCCGAGCTCCGGCGCGGCCCGGTCGCAAATCGTCGCGAAGTTGCCGTCGACGTCCCGGCGGAAGTCGCGCATCCGCGGGCGCTTGGTCATGGTGGCGACCAGGGTCAGCCCGTCGTTGGTGGGCCAGGCGCCCATCTGCTCCTCGTCGAAGCCGGTGCGGTGGTGCGCCGACCAGTCCAGACCGCTGTAGTACGAGTAGTAGACGAAGCAGCTTCCGGGGCTGCGGTCGTAAATCTCGGCGCCGACCTTCTCGGCGACGACCGAGCCGGAGCCGTCGGCCCCGACGACGAGCCGGGCGCGGACCTGGTAGGGGGCGCCGTCTCCCGCGCGGGCCCGGATGCCGACGACGCGGCCGTCCTCGACCAGCAGGTCCTCGACGGTCGTGCCCTCGCGAACCTCGACGCCGGCCTCGCGAGCGCTGTCGATCAGTGCCATGTCGAAGCTGGTGCGTCGCGGGGCGTATGCGGCGTCGAGGCCCTCGACCGGGTCGGCGAAGCCGTCGAACTCGATGCCGGTGTAGGTCAGGGTCATGTTGCGGAAGGGCGGGCAGCCCTCGACGGTGCGCTCGAGGATGCCCCAGTCGCGCAGCCGGGCGAGGCCGCTCTGCTGGAGGTAGTGGGTCGAGACGGTGTCGCTCGGAAACGTCGACCGGTCGACGACGAGGACCGAGTGGCCCTGGCGGGCGAGGAGCATGGCGAGCGGTGAGCCGGCGACACGGGCACCGACCACGACGACGTCGTACATCTGGAGAGACAACTCCCGTCAATTCCCGAGCGGATCAGCATCGGAGGATTCCGTCCACTGGCGTCGTCGAGTGTCGGCGCCGAACGATCCCAGGGTCAACGTCGGGAGCGTCGGCGTCATCGCTTGATTGCCGCTGCCGATACACGCGGTCGCTTTCCCGGGAGTTCATCGGGAATACATTTCCGTCCTCTTCGGTGGGGGTCATGACCCAGACCTCATCGTTGTCCGCGTTCCGCCCGATGACGTTCACCGATCTGGCTCCGGACACGGGCACCGAGCCCGACTACGAGAAGATCCGCGCGGCGGTGGACCGCATGGTGCCGTTCAACTCGTTCGTGGGCGTCACCATCACCGAGGTGCGCCCCGACGGCGCCGTGGTAGAGAACCCGGAGGCCGAACAGCTGCACAACCAGATGGGCACGGTGCACGCCGGCGTGCTGTTCCTGCTGGGCGAAGTAGCCTGCGCGGCAGCGTTCTGCGGCGCGCTGGCCCCGGTGCTCGGCGAGGCGGAGCGCTTCGTGCTGCGCGACTCGCGCATGCAGTTCCTCAAGCCCGCGCTCGGCCGGGTCCGCGCGCACGGCACCGTCGACGACCGGGTCACCGCGAGCGTGCGGGCCGGGTCGACCCGCGGCCGCTTCGACCTCGACGGCAAGGCGATGCTGTTCGACGACGCGGACGTCCTCGTCGCGAAGGTCTGGTTCGACTACGTGTGCTCGGTGCGCTGAGCATTTCTCCCGGCGCCGGCACCGGGCAGGGGATCGTCCCCTGCCCGGTGGGAGGGATCTCAGCCGTAGAGCGCGGTCACGTCGGCGGCGAAATCGTCCTCGATGGCGCGGCGTCGCAATTTCATCGACGGCGTCATGTGTCCCGCGGCGATGGTGAAATCGCCCTCGAGGACACGGAAGGAACGGATCGACTCGGCGCGCGAGACCAGACCGTTGGCCTCCGCGACCGCCATCCCCACCTGCTCCCGGACGCGCGGGTCCTCGTCGAGCGAGCGGCCGAGATCGGCGCCCTCGCGGGCGGCCCAGGCCGCCAGCGCCCCCCGGTCCACCGTGACCAGGGCCGTGACGTGGGTCCGCCCGTCGCCCAGCACGATGCAGTTGCTCACCAGCGGGTGCAGGCGGACCCGGTCCTCCAGCGGTGCGGGCGCGACGTTCTTTCCCCCGGAGGTCACGAGGATCTCCTTGCGGCGCCCGGTGATGGTGAGGAACCCGTCGTCGTCGAGACGTCCGAGGTCGCCGGTGTGCAGCCACCCGTCGGCGTGCTCGGGTCCCCGCCCCCAGTAGCCGGACGTGACGTTGGCTCCCCGCACGAGGATCTCCCCGTCCGCGGTGATCGCCACGGTGACCCCAGGGATGGGGCGCCCGACCGTCGCGGTGCGCTGGGCACCGGGCCCGTTGATCGTGGCGGCCGTCGCCGTCTCGGTGAGGCCGTAGCCCTGCAACACGGTCACGCCGGCGTCGGTGAACCACGCCGCGGTCGACGGGTCCAGCGACGCCCCGCCGCTGATGACCCCGGTCAGGCTGCCGCCGAACGACGGCCCGCCCGTGGACGCTTTGCGGATCTTCTCCAGCGCGTAGGGCACGAGGGTCAGGAACGTCGGCGCGACCCCGGGCAGCATCGCGAGCATCTCGGGGACGCCGGCGGCGAGGGCGGTCGCGCTCCCGCCGACGAGGCAGGCGAACAGGACGGTGCGGCCGAACACGTGCGAGAGCGGGAGCGCGAGCACGGTCCGAGCCTGCTCGCCGGGCTCGCCGCCGAACATCGTCCCGGTCTGCGCGACGACGCCCGCCGCGGCGACGTACATGTTGCGGTGGGTGAGCAGGCAGCCCTTGGGCAGGCCGGTGGTCCCGCTCGTGTAGACGATCGTGGCGAGGTCGTCGGCCCGGACGGCGGTGAGGCGACGGTCGAGCCTGGAGTCCTGCGGCCGCGCCGCGGGCTCCGGGCGGTCAAGGCCCACCACTTCGTCGAGGGCCCACGCCGGCTCCCGCAGACCGACGCCGGACCCGTCGAGCAGGGCCTGCTGCTCGGCGGTCTCGGCGAGGCCGAACACCGCGGCGGAGTCGGTGAGGATGTGGCGGATCTGCTCGGCCGACGCCGTCGGGTAGACCGGGACGACGACGGCCCCGACCGCGAGGACGGCGAGGTCGGTGACGACCCAGGGGTAGCCGGTCCGGCCGAGCACGACCACCCGCTCCCCCACCCCCAGGCCGCGCCCGACAAGGCGCGCGGCGAGACGGCGGACGTCGCGGTGCAGCGTGCGGACGTCGACGTCGCCGTGTCCGCGGACACCGGGGAAGACGACGCGGCCGGGGTCGGCGGCGAGGGCGTCGTCGAGGACCGAGGCGAGGCCGCGGTCGTCGGGCAGGTCGGGGCCCGGCGCGGTCGTCGCGGTGGCGACCACCTCCGGGGCGGGGTCGGTCGGGCTGGGGTCGGTCGGGCTGGGGTCGGTCGGGCTGGGGTCGGGGGCGGTCGACGACACGACGGGGCTCCTGGCGGAGGACGGCGGACGGAGTGGGGACAGGGTCAGCGGGCAGCGCGCAGCACGCGCCGGGCCACCGACCAGCGCAGGACCTCGGACGGCCCCTCGTAGATCCGGAAAGCTCGGGCCTCCATGAGGAACCGGCCGACGAGCTCGTCCTGGGCGACGCCGGCCGACCCGTGGAGCTGGACAGCGCGGTCGAACACCCGCCACGTCGCCTCCGAGACGAAGGTCTTGGCGATCGCGGCGGCGTGTCGGGCCTCGCCGGAGACGTCGCCGTGGGTGTCGAGCACCTCGGCGGTGTCGCGGACCAGCGCCCGCGCGGCGGCCAGGTCGATCTCGTTGTCGGCGACGAGCTGCTGCGCCATGCCGAGTTCGGACACCGGGGAACCGAAGGCCTCGCGGGTGGTGATGCGCGCGGCGGAGAGCTCGTGGGCGCGGGTGGCGAGCCCGAGGAACTTCATGCAGAACGTCAGCCGGGACGGGCCGAGGCGCACCTGGGCCTGCGCAAGGCCGCGGCCCACGGTGCCCAGGACGGCCTCGTCGCCGACCAGGCAGCGCTCGAAGCGCACCTCGCAGTGCCCGCCGACCGCGGCCCGGTCCATGGTCGGGATGTGCCGGCCCACTCCGACGCCAGGGTTCTCCGCGTCGACCAGGAACATCGTCGGCCCGGTCGGGGTCGCGGCGATCACGATGAAGAACGCGGCCCCGTCGGCGCCGGTGATGAAGTGCTTGTCGCCGCTGATCGCCCAGCCGCCGGGGACCTGCTCGGCGACGGTGCGCAACATGCCGGGATCGGAGCCCGCGCCGGGCGGCGGCTCGGTCATCGCGATCGAGGAGCGCACCTCGCCGCGGGCCAGCGGGTCGAGGTAGCGCGCGGCCTGGTCGGGGGCCGCGACGGCGGCGAGCAGTCCGATGTTCCCGTCGTCGGGGGCCGAGCAGTTCAGGGCCAGCGGGCCCAACAGGCTCCGGCCCGCGGCCTCGAGGAGCAGCGCCTGGCCCCGGGTGTCGAGGCCGAGGCCGCCATGGGCGACCGGCGAGAGCGGCCCGAACACCCCGGCCCGCCGGGCGGCGGCCTGGAGCTCGAGGCGCAGCCGGTCGTCGACGGGGCGGCCCTCGACAACGACCTCGCGCTCGGCGGGAGCGACGTCGGTGTCGACGAAGGCCACCGTGCGCCGTGCGAGGTCGCGCACGACCTCGAGCGAGGGCGCGGGGTCGGGGGGGAGGGTCTCGACGGACGTGGGGGCGGCCATGGCCGGCTCCTCGGGCTCGCGGACGGGAGGACGTGGCGGGACCATCGTGGACAGCCGGACGAGGCCCCGACCAGCGCGATCAGCGGGTCCTATCGGGCGATGACCCCGCCGGTGGGCAGGCGGCCGCCGGTGATCCAGGCCGCCGCCATCGGGCCGATGACGTCGCTGTCCTTGACCCACGCGAAGTGGTCGCGGTGGCGGACCCCGGACGCCGCGTCGAGGTGCAGGCGGGTGACCTCGGCCGCCGGGACCCGGGTGCAGAGGTGGTCGACGGTCGAGCGCGGGCCGAGGGTGTCCTCGTCGAGCGACATCACGAGCAGGGGCCGCTCGAGGCGGCGCAGCAACCGGTCGTAGGGCACCCGGGTGCCGGCCGGCTGGTAGCGGCCGGTGCGGGAGTGCCGCGCCCAGTCGGTCATCACCCGGCCCGCCATCGGGCCCCCGATCAGCATCCCGCCGGGCCAGTGCCCGGCCACCCACGCCTGCAGCCCGATCGCCTGGATCTTCCAGAGGGCCTCGAACCAGCGAGACCCGAACGACCGGAACCACACCGACCCGGTGCCGATCAGGCACACCCCGGCCACCGACTCCGGGTCGCGCGCGGTGTGCAGCAGCGCGAGCTGGCCGCCGAGGCTGTGGCCGAACAGGTACAGCGGGGAACCGGGGAAGCGCGCGGTGACCGCTCGGACCACCGCGGGGAGGTCGACCTCGACGAGCTCGCGGTAGCCGAAGCGCGCCGTCCGCGTCAGCGCCGGCGTCGCCTCGCCCTGGCCGCGCAGGTCGGTGGTGGCCACCGACAGCCCCGCGCCGTGCAGCGCGGAGACCAGCGGCAGGTAGAACTTCGCCTTCATCGCCATCGCCGGCAGGACCAGGACGACGGGCGCGGTCGGGTCCTCGGCCGGGGCCACCCGCACGGTGATCGTGACGCCCTCGTCGGTGGCGACCTCGAGGGCCTCCAGCCGGGCGAACGCGGACGACGACGCGTTGCGTCCCGCGCCCGCCGGGTCGGCGGGGGGCGGGGTGGACGCCGCGGTGGGCTCGGCGGACATGGTGGCTCCAAGGGGTGGGGGGGATCGGCCGCCGCGGGACCGGCATGCGGGTCTCCTCCGGTGCCCCGATCGTCGTGAGCGGGCGACGGGAGCGGCAAGGCGTACCTTCCGATGGCCCGATCGGCCCGGGCTATCAGGCCCCCGGCTCTCTCCGGCCCCGGGCTCTCTCAGGCCCCGGCCAGGCGCGCGGTGGGGCGCGCCTCGTCGGAGCGCAGGCCGGGGGCGCCGAACGGGCCCGCCGCCTGCAGGCAGCGCAGGAACTCGTCGACCAGCGCGTTCTCGGCGACCCGCCACACGGCGTGCAGCTCGAGCCGCGGGACCGGGTCGACCAGGGACACCGGCACCGGCCGGATGCCCGTCGCGCCGGCGCAGACCACGCTCGCGCGGGGCGCGGAGCAGAAGCCGACGACGTTGCGGGTGGACACCACGATCGAGGTGGCCACCGGGTCGTCGACCTGGTCGACGATGTCGAGGGTGAAGCCCGCCGCCTGCGCGGTCCTGGTCACCACGTCGTACATCGACGGGCTCCGGTCACGGCGGAACAGGATGCAGGCCTGGTTCGCGAGCTCGGCGAAAGGCACCTGCGCCCGGTTGGCCCACGGGTGACGCTCCCCGACCAGGGCGACCAGGGGGAGCCGCAGCAGACGGCGCGAGGCGAGGGCGGCGTCGGTCGGCCTCCCGTAGATCATGGCGATGTCGAGGGTCCCCTCGAGCAGGGCCTCGGTCTGCGGGCCGGTGCGCATCTCCCGGGGCGCGACGACCACCTCGGGGAGCTCGGCGTGGATCCTGGCCAGCACGCGCGGCAGCACGTACCTGCCCGCCGGGTAGTTGTAGCCGACGCGGACGGTGCCGGTCCGGCCCGCCGCCGCCTGCCGGGCGGCCTCGCGGGCCCGGTCGACGTGGGCGAGGATGCCGCGCGCCTCGGTGTCGAGGACCTCGCCGGCCGGGGTCAGCCGTACCTCGTGCGAGGTCCGGGCCACCAGCTGGACCCCGACGCTCTGCTCGAGACGCTGGAGTTGCTGGCTCAGGGACGGTTGGGCGAGGTGGAGCCGCGCGGCGGCGCGGCCGAAGTGGAGCTCCTCGGAGATCGCGAGGAAGGACGCGAGATGCCGGAGTTCCATGGACGCTCCTCGGTGGGTCCCCCGGAATCTAAGGGGCCCGCCTCAACGCAGCGTGAACGAGGGCGGAACGCACCCTGGTCCCCCACCGGTGACGAGCGTCATCCCTGCGGAACCGGGAAGACCAGGCACAGGCAGCTCCCGTGCGCCACCAGCCGACCGTCGACGGTGACCACCCGGCACTCCGCGGTGGCGGTCTGCTTCCCGAGGTGCAGTACCGACGCCTCGCAGGTGATCTCCGGGTCGTCCAGGCGCACCGCACGGACGAACTTGGTCGACAGCTCCGCGGTCGTGTAGGTCGTGCGCTCGGGCAGGGCGGCGTAGACGGCACTGCCCATCGCGGTGTCCATCAGGGTGGCCAGCACCCCGCCGTGCACGGTGTAGAGCGCGTTCGCGGTCCGCGGCGACGGCGTCAACGTCCACACCGAACGCCCCTCTTCGAGGGTCTCGAGGGTCACCCCGAGGGAGTGGCCAACCCCGATGCCGGCCGCCACGCCGTAGTCCACGAGCGCCCGGAGATCGCGGAGCCTCGCGACCCGGCGGTCCTGGTGCTCGTAGGTCTCGGTCACCGGTCCTCCTCGGGTCACCGCGCGGCGGCGCGCGGAGCGGGTCGCCATCCTGGGGTTCCGATGACCGTCGCCCGCCCGGCGAGAGCTAGTTGGGCACGCCGGGAGATCTTGCGCCGGTAGTCCGGGTCCGGACGGGCACCTGATCGACCCGTCCGCCCGGATCACGCCCGGGTCAACGAGTCGCTCGAGCCATATCCGCCCGATTTTCGGCGAGTACTACTGGGACCCCGGGTCGACGAGGCGGCCCGGGTCGGTGAGCTCGGCGAGGTCGACGCGGCGCAGGACGACCCATGTGAACGGCTGCTCCGCGTCCCAGGGCGTGTGGTGGGTCTCGCGCTGGGACAGCACCGGGGTGAACCCGGGCGCGAGTGCTTCGGCCAGCGCGTCGGGGTCGTAGCGAGCGACCGGCAGCCCGGAGCAGCGGGTCGGCCCGCCGAGGGCGAAGGTGCCCACCACCAGGAACCCGCCGGGGGCCACCGCCTGCCGGGCCACGGCCCGGTAGGCGGCCTGCTCGGCGGGATCGGTCAGGAAGTGGAACACCGCCCGGTCGTGCCAGACCCTGTAGCGCCGTGCCGGCGCCCACTCGAGGAGGTCCGCCGCGATCCAGTCCACCATGGCCTCGCGGAGCGGTCCGAGCCGGCTCCGGGCGCTCGCCAGGGCCGCGGGGGCCATATCCAGCACGGTCACGTCGCGGTGCCCGCGGTCCAGCAGCGCGTCGACGAGGCGACTGGCTCCGGCGCCCACGTCGACCACCGGAGCCGCAGGGTCCAGGTCCAGGGCGTCGAGCAGCTGCAGCGAGGTGCCCGGTTCGGCCTGGAACCAACTCGTCGCCGACTCCGCCCGCCCGGCGTACACCCCGTCCCAATGCGCGGCTCGGCCCTGGCCCGCGGGCCCCTCGGGCCGCGCGGGGGTCCTCCCAGCTACGCCTGCCACATCCACCTCGTTCCCCGACCGCCCGCGCCGGACCGTGCCCGCACCCCGATAGTCCACTATTCCACGGAAAAATGGAGGATGCGCACCGGGCAAGCTACGACGCCGGTGCGACCCGGCGGCGGTGACGCAGGTCGGTGTGCAGCAGGTCCTCGTTGATCGCTTCGGCGGCGGTGGCGTCGGCGGCGGTGGCGTCGGCGGCGGCGGCGGCGTGGATGACCTTGTGGGCGGAGCTGGTGGTGTTCCCGATCGCCCACACCCCCGCGATCGTGGTGGCCTCGGTCGGGTCGACGACCGGCCACCCGGCCGGGTCGACCGCGGCGCCGAGCCCGGTGAGCAGCTCGATCCGCGGCGCCAGATCGGGCACCACAAACAGCACCGGATGCTCGAAGTAGCCACCGTCGGCGGTGCGACGGGGTCAGCGTGGTGGTGGCAGACCTGCTGGCTGGACACCGACCCGGCGCTACCGGCTCTGGCACGACCGTGCGGTGTTCCACTTCCTCACCGACCCGGCCGAGCAGGCCCGCTACCGCGACCTCGCCGCCGCCACCGTCGCCGCCGCCGGTACCTGATCCTCGCGACGTTCGACCCCGACGGGCCCACCCCCTGGCAGCGGCAGCAGCAGTTGGCGCACCAGCACGTGCAGAGCGAGGGCCGCGGCGAACAGGCCCCCGTGCCCACCACCGCGGGTGCGTCGCGCCGACCGCGACCCCGCCGCCGGCCGGGACGTCTTCGGCGACACAGCGGCGATTCCGCACTGGGTGCCGCGACGGTGGCCGAGCGGCCAGGACCGCACCCCCCGCGCACGTCCCGTTCGCGGGCGGCCCCCGGCAGCGACCGCCAGATCATCCCGTTCACCCGGATCGCCGCGGCAACCTGCCGACCGAGCGCGCCGCGCCCCCGCGAAACTAGGGTCATCCGAGGAGGAGAGCCGATCGGTTCCCGGTCGTCGGTGGTGAGGTTCAGGGTTCAGATGGGGGTGGAGTAGCCGGCGATGGGGACGCGCAGGAAAGCGATCAGGTAGTTCCACATCCCGGAGGCGAGCAGCAGGCCGACGGCGATGAGCAGCACGCCGCCGGAGATCACCGGATCGCGACACGCCGTCGTAGGTCCACCGCGGGGGCGGAGCAAGATCTCACCAGCGCGCTCGGGCCCAGGATCCGCTGTTTGTCCGCGGCCGAGAGCGAGGGCTGGTGGGTGACCAACCGGGTGGGGTAGTCAACGTGGCCGAGCTCGGCGCTGAGCAGCCGGTGCAGCAGCGGCGGTGGCGTCGGCGGCGGCGTGGATGACCTTGTGGGCGGTCGGTACGACCACAAGATCGTCCGGTTGTCCGTGGAACTCGCGCACGAGCCCAATCCCCGGCAGTCCAGAGCCCGCGGGGACTGGCTGCACATCGACGGTGCGTTCGGGCTGTGGGCGGCGGCCGCGCCCCGCCTGCGCCACCTCGTCGACGGGGTCGAGCTGGCCGACTCCTGGGGCCTCGCTGGTCGAGCTGCGCAAGCGGGTGGCCGCGATGATGCCGCGGGTGGAAATCTCCGCGACGAGGTCGAGACCCGCATGCTCGCGGTGCTCGACCAGCTCGAGCTCACCGAGCTGGTCGCCTCGATCCCGGGTCTGTCGGCGGTCGGGGCCGCGTCGGTGCTGGCCGAGACCGGCGACCCGGCCCGGTTCACCAGTGCGCGGGCGTTGGTCAAGCACGCCGGGCTCTGCCCGCGGGAGAACAGCAGCGGCGAGCACCGCGGGCATTCCCGGCTCTCGGGTCGCGGGCGCCCCGAACTGCGCACCGCGGCGTGGCGCGCCGTCTGGGGCGCCCAGCACGCCAACCCGGTGCTCGCCGCCCGCTACGCCCACTTGACCGGCCGCGAGGGCAACCGCCTCGCCGGCCAGCAGGCTCGTGCCGCTTGCGCGGCGACGTTGCTGCGCTGGCTCCACGCCGTCGTCGTCCACCGTGTCGCATGGGACTGCGATGTCGCCGCCGGCCGACGACCCCGCCGCACGTCCGCCTCGCAGGACCTCGGAGGCGCCGCTGTCGCCTGACGAGCCTGCGCGGCGCCAAGACCGCGACCCGGGCCGGATGGCCGGGTCGCTGGGTGAGCGAGCTCCACTCTCCCTTGGAGGCCCTGCGGGGACCTCGCCCTTGATCATGAGCAGCTCGCCTGTCTGTTCACCAAAGCCCGATTCGCGTTGCCGGGGCCCGTCCTTGAGGGGCTGCACACCGCTCTAGGGACGAACAGATGGGTGGGAATCACCCCCGGTAGCCGCAACGGTGAGCTTGAGTCCCTTGCCCGCGTCCGGGGATCGATGATCGGCAGGCGCGCCCAACGCCGGCGTCGCCCCCCGGGACGCCGGCTTCCACGTGGCCGTGGTTCCCCTCGAGGGGTGACTCAGGCGGGCAGCCCAGCGGCCTTCTCGGCGTCGACCTCGAAGAAGTCGTTCTTACTCACCGCGCCGAACGCTGGTTCCACCAACGCCTTCACGTCGTCCACGGTCGGCGCCTGCCACAGGCACGCGATCTTGCTGGCGTCGGGGCTGGGTAGGAAGTAGTGCAGCCGCCGGCCCTCGGGCATGACGCCCTTCTCGGCGTCCTGTAGTGCGCTCCAGAACCCTGCGGGGTCGGAGACCTCGTGCATCACGACGACATACATGGTGATTCTCCCATCGGTGAGTCCACCCCCGTGCGGCGACGACACGTCGGCGGACGGGGGAGGTGCTGAGACCTAGACTCCGTTACAGTGACCCTGTATCGGAGACAAGGAGACTGTAAGGAATGTCGGGAGAGTCCGTCAAGGGTCAACGCCGCTACGACAACACCGGCCGCGAAGCGCAAGCCAAAGCCACTCGCGGGCGCGTGCTCGACGCCGCGCACCGGGTGATCCTCGCCCGCGGCTACACCGCCACCACCATGGCCCTGATCGCGAAGGACGCCGGGGTCTCGGTCGAGACCCTCTACAAGGGCTTCGGCAGCAAGTCCGAGCTCATCACCCAGATGCTCGGTGCCGTGCTGGTCGGCGACGACGAGCCGGTGCCCCTCGCCGAGCGCCCGGAGGCCCGCGTCGTGGCCACCCAGACCAGCGGAGCGGCCATGCTGACCGCCTACGCCGCATGGTGCCGCCAGCTCTACGACCGACTCGGCACCCTGCCCGCCCTGCTGCTCATCGCCGCCCGCTCCGGCGAGACCGACCTGCAAGCCTTCGCGACCAACGTCAAGAGCAAACGCCTCGAAGACGCCACCACCACCGCCGAGGCGCTCCTGGGCACCGGCGAGCTGCGCCCCGACCTCGACCACGCCCACGTCCGAGACGTCATCTGGACACTCAACTCCCCCGAGATGCACCAGCTGCTCACCCAGGACCGGCAATGGTCACCCGAGGCCTACCAGCACTGGCTCGCCCGGACCCTCATCGACGCTCTGCTCGCGACCTGAGCAGGCCCCGTCACCGACCACTGCCCACCGGCACCACACCTCGGGCCCCCTCGTCGGGGTCCACGCACGCCCTCTCAAGGCCGCATGGCCGTGGCCGATGAGCGAGCCGCCTCCGGCGGCACAGTCCCTCTTCGGGCCCGGCAGCTTGATCCGCCCGCCCCTCACCAGCAGGGGCCGCGGAACATCTTCGGGCTGCGCCGTCTCGACGGCCCTGCGGGCCGGCGGCGTCTTCTGATCGAGCGCGGCCCGAGAGATCTTCTGCTCTCGACCCTTGCCGGCGAGCCTCCACGGGCGGACACGGGAGCGTCGTCGGGGATCGGTGCGGCTTTCGCCCGGGAGCTCGCCGCCCGAGGCCACCCCGCGGGGCTACCGGCCCACATCAAGACCGCCCTTGATCAACGTAAGAGGCCGAACGCAAGCGGTGATCTCGGCGGGTGGTGCTTGTGGGCCCGGCGTTGAAGGCGGTGGAGGCGTTGTTCTGCCTCCGCCGCGGTAAGCAACGCAGAGCCCTGGTCGCCCGGACCCATCAATGCCCGGCCACCGGCGTACCGGTCTTCGACGTATCGGTCTTGGTCCCCGCCGACGTATCGGTCTTGGTCCCCGCCGACGTGCCGGTCTTGGTCGTCGACGGCACGCTGGTCTTGGTCCCCGCCGAGGATATATCGGTCTTGGTCGTCGACGGCACACTGCTCTTGGTCCCCGCCGACGTGCCGGTCTTGGTCCCCGCGGTCAGCGAGGTCTTGGTCGCCGTCGGGACGGTGGCCTTGGTCCCCAACGACGTGTTGGTCTTGGTCCCTGACGACGTGTCGGTCTTGGTCTCCGACGACGTATCGATCTTGGTCCCCGCGGTCAGCGAGGTCTTGGTCGCCGCCGGGACACTGGTCTTGGTCCCCGCCGACGTGCCGGTCTTGGTCCCCGACGCCATATCGGTCTTGGTCGCCGCCGGGACACTGGCCTTGGTCCCTGGCGGCGGCGTACCGGTCGCGATGCCGGACAAGGACGACGTGCCCGTCCCGTTCCCCGATGACGGTGTGCTGGCCGACGCGGTGCCGGTGGCCAACGTCAGGGGCGTGGTCGTGCCCGTGCCGGAGGTCGGCGTGGCGCCCGTTCCCGACGTGGACGTGGTGCCGGTCCTTGACGTCAACGGCGTCCCCGTGCCGGTGCCAGGCGTCGGCGTCGTGTTCGTCCCCGGCGGCCCGGTGCCGGTGCCCGACGTCAACGGCGTGTTCGTCGCCGTGCCCAACGTCAACAGTGTGTTTGTCCCGGGCGCGCCGGTGCTGGAGATCGGCGTGGTGCTGGAGATCGGCGTGGTGCCGGTGCCCGCCGACCATGAGGACCGGGGAGGTGACGCTGGCGATGTCTTCCTGCCGCGAGACCAGTGCCCCCAGGGCGGCGAAGAGCAGCGCGGCTGGGTGCTGGTGTCCAGCGGGGTCCCCGTCCCGGTCACCGTGCCGGTGAAGGACACTGCGGCCAAGGCCGCCAAGAAGCATATGGCGCGGACGGTCCCGCCGGTGGGAACCGTGAAGCTGGGCACGGTCGCGCCGGTGCGCACGGTCCCCCCGCCCGCCACGAAGGGTGCGGGTCATGACTTGTTCTGCGCCTGCTGGTGGGCGACCGCGCCCAGCGTCGACCTCAGGGCGGGTGGAGCAGGGCGACACCGCGAGACGCGGCGTAGCCCAGCCCGGTGCTGACCACCGTTGACCGTCCTCGCTTCTGGTCGCCCGCCGGCTGCCCAGATCATCTTCGTCCTCGGTTACCTCAACCACCCGTCCCGTGAGGATCGGCTTACGGGACAGCCCTCGAGTCCACCGACGTATCGAGAACCGCCCGCAGGGGAGGGAAGCCGTCATAGATTCTCGACCAGGCTCTCGACGGACCCGACCCGCGGGAACGCTCGGGTACCAAGATCGTCGGGCAGCTCCATCGTTTTCCGACAAGGTCGCGATGCTCCTAGTCCTGAGTTCGGGCTCGTGATGGCGCGCGGGACGATGCCGGGGTGGTCGAGCTGGTGGGGGTGGCCAAGGGCTACCGGCGGGCCGGCGAGGTGCTCGGCGGGATTGACCTCGTGGTGGCTGCGGGTGCTCCTGTGGTGGTGGTGGGGACCAACGGGGCGGGGAAGTCGACGCTGCTGCGTATCGCGGCGGGGTGCTCCTCGCCGTCGGCGGGGCGGGGACGTGGTCCACGCCTTGCTCGGAGTGGAACGTCAGGCAGCTGGTCAACCACATGGCTGGCGGGAACATCAACTACGTACACCTGCTGGAGGGCGGCACCGCGGAGGAGTTCCTGCGGCAGCGAGAAGCCGACGTGCTGGGCGCCGATCCGATCACCGCGTACGTGCGCTCGGTGCAGTCGTGCGCTGCCGCCTGCGGATCACCGACACCACCATCCACACGTGGGATCTCGCACGGGCCATCTGTCAAGGGTCAGTAGGAACTGCCCAGGGGCGGTCGTGGGACCTGCCCGGTGACGGTCACGAGAACTGCCCGGTGGTGGCCATGGGATCTGCGCTGGTGCTGGCCACCACCGGCCGGTGCTCAGGTCAATGGCCTCACCCCGTGTCCGGCGAGGGCTTGGCTGAGGCGGACGCTGTCGCCGGCGGTCTGACAGATGTGGGCGTGGTGCAGCAGCCGGTCGACGGTGGCGGTGGCGAGGGTCATGGGCATGAGCTCGTCGAACGCGGCGGGGTGCAGGTTGCTCGATACCGCGACCGAGCGTTTCTCGTAGGCGGCGTCGACGAGGCGGTAGAGGCCTTCGGCGGCGTCCTGGGCGACCGGGAGCAGCCCGATGTCGTCGACCACGACCAGGTCGGGGCGCAGCACTCGGTTGATGGCTCGGGTGACGGTGTCGTCGGCGCGGTGGCGACGTAGCAGCACCCCGAGGTCTTCAGGGTGAACCAGGCGGCCTTGAGGCCGGCCTCGACGGCCTGCTGGCCCAGGGCCTCGAGCAGGAACGTCTTGCCGGTCCCGGACGGGCCGCAGACCACGAGGTTCTCTCGGCGCCCGACCCATTCGAGGGTGCGCAGCGCGGACTGGGTGGGGGCGGGGATCGAGCTGGTCTCGGCCCGCCAGGCCGCGAAGGTCTTCCCGGTGGGGAACGCCGCCGCGGCGCGGGGGGTGGCCAGGGCGGAGCGTTCCCGCCCGGCGGCTTCCTCGGTGAGCAGGGCGCGCAGCACCTCGACCGGTTCCCAGCGTTGAGCCTTCGTGGTGGCGACCACCTCGGGGGCGTGGCGGCGGATGTGGGGCAGGCGCAGCCGGCGCAGCAGCACCTCGAGGTCGGCGGGCAGAGCCGCAGCGGCGGGGACACCGGCCGAGGGCACCGTCGTGGTGTCGGTGGCGGTCTGGGACGCGGCCCGGCTCACGAGGCCACCCCGTTCTCGGTCTGGCTCTCGGTCTGGTTCTCGGGCTGGCGGCGGCCCAGGGCGGCCCAGCCGGCGGTGCCCCGGGGTCAGGCTGCGGTGCTCGTCGGCCTGGTGGGTCGGGCCCTGCGGTGCTCGGGCGTGGTGGTCCAGGATCGAGCCCAGGTCGGCTTCGGCGACCGCCACCCCGCGCCGCTCGAGCAGCACGTGGACCTTGGTCACCGTCAGGCCCTGCTCGAGCCAGGTCGTGATCTGTTCGCGGTGGGCGGCGATGGTCTCCCACGACCTCCCCGTGCCCCGCGGCCGGGCCGGGCGCACCGCGGCCACCACCATCCCCAGCAGCTCATCCCAGAGCTGCCCAGCCCCGCCGTCGCGGGCCAGCCCGGCCGTCCTCGCCGCCTCGACATAGCGGCGGACCGTCTTGCGGTCCACCGCGGCCAGCACCGTCACCTCTCGCAGCGACCGGCCATCCAGCCACAGCCGCAGGATCTCTTTCACCTCGATCACGGACACCTCCCGATAGGTCATGCGACGACCGCAACGGCCTCACGACCCTGATCCGGGAAGCCACGCCGGGTGGTCCCATCACAGGCAAACAGGTGGTCCCATACCCGTGGCAAAACGAGCGCTCAACCGGTCCCATGCTCGTGGCAGGCGACACGTCGATGGCCTGCAGCGGGACGACGCGCCGGGCTGGAGCCTGGGACAACCGCGGGCCAACAGGTGCGCGATACTCGACGCCATGACCGCGGCGACAAAGATTGAACGGTCCGGCCCGGCGATCAGGGCTGCCTTGGCAGAGGCATCGCCGAGCGAGTGTGCGCAGTTCGAGGCCGAGTTGGCCGCAGCGCTGGCGCGAGCGAGCGCCGAGCTGGACCTCGCGCCGGCTGACGAGGTGCTGGATCGCTGGTGGGGCGTTGCAGCGATCCGGGCGAACCCGCTGACCGAGGTCGAGCGCGAGCAACTGGCTCGAGCGCGAGCCGGCGACTTCACCGGGCTGTGGGAGCGCGACGAGGCCGGGAACTGGGTCCAGCTGTAGCCGATGGCGCGCTACGGGCTGGTCTGGGTGGAGATCGCGCTGGAGCAGTACGCCGCGCTCCCACCCGAGGCCCGTGAGCAGGTCGATGGCCGGATCGAGCAACTACTGGAGAGACTGGACCAGGAGCCGCGTTCGGCCCACGACAACGCCACGGATCAGTGGACGACGACCTACGGCGCCGGCGCGGGATTGATCATGTACGCCGTCGTCCACGAGCGCCAACGACTGATCATCCTGCGACTGGTGTAGACGACGCAGCCGTCCCGCAACGGATCGTCATCTGACACAAGCCGGGCATTCACGGCAGAGCTCGCCGGTAGCGGACTTCGTCTGCTGCCACGCCCCTGATCTGTTTCGTGCGCCGGGACCCGTCCGTCCGGAGCCCATCCGTCGGCCCGGTAGAATCGGCGAGCCCGCTCGTTCCCGGCCAGGACCCACAGCACGGCCTCGCTGGCACCCTCTCGACCCAACCGGCTGCGAGCGCCGTCGATGAGCAGCCGTCCCACCCCCGACCCCCAGTGATCCGGGTCCACGTCGAGCGCCAAGACCTCGCGGGCGTCCCGGACGTCGCGGTCGCGAGACGGTCCCGTGGTCGCGAAGCCGCAGATCACTCCCTGCTCGACGGCGACGACGGTAAGCGGCCATTTCGTGACTCTCCGACCCGATCTGTGGGTTGGTTGATCGTCTTCTGTTAGGTGTCTCGGCCTGGTAGGGAGCATGTCACCGGGGGCCACGTAGCCGGTAGTCGATCTACCGGTAGCTCCACCCGCTGCCCGGCGATCGGGGCGTCGGCCATGCGGCGCACGGTGCGCCGGTCGAGTCTGAGCCGCTGCGCGATCGCCGAGATGGAGGACGCCCCAGGCTTCCCTCCTCCCTCAACGATCTGTTGAGAACCGGAGCGAACCCTCGCGGGCCGTCAACGCGTTGAACGACGCCTCAGCTCAGTCTCAGCTGGGCGTGTCACCGGGTGGGTGGTTTGGGTTGTGGGGTAGCTGGACGTCGAACGGTGCCGGGAGTTGGGTTCCGTCGCGGAGCAGGATCGGGCCCACCGGCTGCGGCGGCCCGGGTGGTGGTGGGGGCAGCGGTCGCACCGGTGGGGTCGGGTTCGGCGGCGGGGGCTGGGTGATCGCGGCGCCGTAGGCGGGTGGGGCGGGGTTGGTGACCGCGGCGTCGACCAGGTCGGCCAGGCCGGGGTCGGCGTCGAGGCGGGGCACCCCCAAATCGGGCAGCCCGAGCAGTTGGATAGCGGTTTTGGGCAGGCTTACGTGTGAGCACCAGCGGCTGTCGATGCCCGGACGGACGTGGCCGCCGAACATCATCAACGGCACCCGCGGCCCGAACGCGAGCTGCACGTTGTCCGGGGTGTACTCGGTGACCGGGGTGGCGACGTGGTCGTCCCAGCCGCCCCAGTCGTCGTAGGTGAGCAGGAACACGGTGCGCTCCCAGAGTCCGGCCGCCGCGACGGCGTCGACGATCTGCCAGATGGCGTCCATGCCCCGGGTGACATCGGCCCGGGGATGCTCGTCGAGCGGGGAGTCGTGCCACACCATGCACAGGGCGGGCAGGTTCCCGGACCGAGCGTCGCCGATGATCTGGGCGGAGTGTTTGACGTGCGGCGAACGGTAGAGCTGCGGGTAGAACTCCACCGGGTACTCGCTGCGGCCGGTGTAGCACGCCCACGACACGCCGTGCTCGCCGGCCAGGCCGGGCAGCGAGGGCATGTCCCAGGCCGGCCGGTGCGTGCGGGGCGGGTTGCGCAGTGTGGGGGACTGGCCCCCGACGATGAGGAGGTGGTTGGGGGTCGAGTTGGTGCCGAACCCGGAGCAGTGGTTCTCCAGGAACGCCCCGGTGACCGCGAGGTAGAGGTAGTAGGGCAGCACCTGCGCGGTGTCGAGCTGCACGTGCCGGTCCGGGGTCACCTCCCCCTGCAACCAGCGGAAGTAGTGCGATCGGTCGTGGGCAGGGTCGGCGGGCGGCGGGTTCGCCCCGGACGGCCAATCGGTGGCGACGTTGGCGCCCCACGGCGCCAGACCACGGAAGTAGTGGTCGGTGGTGTGGTTCTCCTGAACCAGGATCACCACATGCTCGATCAACCCGGCGTTGGTCATGCTGGCTGACTCCCTTCGCTGCTGTCGGTGCCCGGTGTGGGGTGTGCACGCCCGGCGTGCGGTGGCCGAAGATCACCTTGCCGCGTCTATGGAGCCGCGCCCCGCCGACCCCCCGGCCCGCGGGCCGCGGGCCGCGAGCGCCCTGGCACGTGTCGCCTGATTGACTGGGTTCAGTGGCCGTCGCTGTCCGCGTCCGGAGCCGGTGCCGGGCCCGGGGCTGTCGCGACCGCAGGTGCGGTGGGGGTGCCGAACACCTGGTGTTGGGGTGGGGGCATCGGGGTGCCGGGTCCGTTGATGCTGGCCCAGGTGGCTTGGTTGACCGCCGCCATGTCGATCTTGTCTTCGCTCTGGAAGTTCTGGGCGGACGATTGCATCGCCATCGGGGCGGTGACGGGGTTGGTTTCTTGGAGGTTCTGGCTCGGCCGGCGCGCGGTGTAGGGGGTGGGGTCGGGGTGGTTGGTGAAGGCGGCGAGCATGGGGGTGGCGTAGGCGTCGAACTGGGTCAGGGGGCGTAGCCCGACGATGAGTTCCATGGTCCGCAGCATCGAGGCGGTGCTGTAGAAGGTGGAGTCGACCCGCCCGGTGTGGGTGTAGGGGCTGATGACTTCGGCGACGGTGCGGTGGGCGTCGATGTGGTCGGGTCCGTTCTGGGCGTCGTCCTCGGTGACGAAGATCGCGGTGGAGGCCCAGTAGGGCGAGTGGGACACGGTGTCGACGAGCTGACCCAGGGCCCAGTCGTTATCGGCCACGTAGGCGCGGGGGGTGGGGCTTCCCGGTTTGGTCGCCGCGGTGTGGTCGTTGGGGAAGCGGACCTGCTCGACGGTGGGCAGGTCGGCGCGGGCGAGGTAGCCGGCGAACTCGCGTTTCCACTCGTCGACCCGGGCCGGGCCGCAGCCGGGGTCGCGGGGGGTGAAGGTGGCGGCGGTGTCGGGGCAGGCGAGGTTGAATCCGCGGTAGTCGTGGTCGGTGTTGGCGTCGAGGACCGGGTCGTCGGCCCGCGACGCCGTGCCGGGGGTTTCCCCCAGGTAGAAGCCGTAGTTGCGGAACGGGATTCCGGCGGCGGCGAGCCGGTCCCAGGTGTGGGCCTGGGCGGGGTCGCGGTCGCCGGCGATGGCCGGGTCGCCGTTCTCGGAGGGGTAGGGGGCGCCGCGGTTGGAGTAGTTCGACGCCCAGGTCTGCTCGGCGTAGGGGTTGGAGTTCGCGGCGACGGTCCAGTTCCAGCCTTGGGCGGAGACTTCGGCGTCGGCGTAGAAGTTGTCCAGGGTGACGAAACCGCGTTCCAGGGCCCGGTTGTTGGGGGCGGATTCCTCACCGAACAGGTTCAGCGCCGGGTCGCCGTTGCCCTTACCGAGGCTGCCGAACTCCTGGTCGTAGGTGCGGTTCTCCTTGACCACGTAGATGACGTGCTGGATCGGGCTGCGTTCTTGCAGGTTGCGGGGCACCGGCCCGCCGGCGGGCTGGTGGCTGCGGATGTCGCCGTGGGTGTCGAACCCGTCGTGGCGGGCGACCTGGGCGCTCCAGCTCTGCAGCTGCCCGGGTGCGGCCGGCACCTTCACGGTGGACAGGGTGCCCACCATCATCGACCCGACATACTGGTTCGGGGCCTGGGTCGTGGTGTAGGGGTTCGGCCGGCCGGGCCCGTCGTTGGGTCCGGCACCCAAGCCCTTGGCGTTGGTCACGTACAGCGCCCGGTCGCCGGCGATCACCGCGGTGGGGTACCAGCCGGTGGGGATCAGCCCCCGCACCCGCCCGGTGGCCGGGTCGGCCACGGCGACGTCGTTGTTGCCGGCGTTGGCCACATACAGCGTGTGCTGGTCGGGGGACAGGGCTAGCGCGTCGGGGTTGGACCCGACCGGGGCCCCGGGGTAGGGGGCGAGGCTGATCGTGGCGGTGGTCGCCGCCCGCCCCGTGTCGATCACCGACACCTCGTCGGAGTCGCCGCAGGCGACATACAGGCTGCGCCCGTCGGAGGAGAGCAGCATCTTGTTGGGATGGGTGCCGACCCCGATCGCGGGGCGGGGGGCCGGGTCGGGGCCGGTCAGGTCGAACACCGACACCGTGTTCGCGCCCTGGTCGCTCACCCACGCGGTGCGCCCGTCGGGCGAGACCGCGACCCCGTCCGGGCGGTGTCCCGCCGGGGCGGTGTGCACCATGCCGGTCGCGACGTCGACGACCGAGAACGCGTCGGCCTGCTGATCGGCGACCAGCACCCGCGCCCGGTCCGGGGTGACGGCCAGGCCGGCCGGGAACGGGTTGAGTTTCGCTCCGGCCGGGTTGGTTGTCGGTAACGGCAACGGCGGCCCCTCGGTGAGCCGGCCGGCGGTCATGGTGTAGCGGCGGATGAGGTTGTTGCCCCCACCGCTGGCATACAGGGTGCGCCCGTCGGGGGCAAACGCGAGCCCGGTAAACAGGGCCTGCGGCTTCGGGTAGGGCACGGTCTGGGCCACCGCCCCGCTGGCGGTGTCGACAACCTGCAGTGACTGGGTGGCCTGCCCGTCGTTGCTGATCACCAGCCACCGCCCATCCGGGGAGCGCACCGCGTCCAGCGGCAGATCCCCGAGATCGCTCTGGCGACCGGCCGGGGACACCAGGAACCCGACCGGGGTGACCGCGCTGCCATCGGCGCGCGGGCCGGCACGCTCGATCCCCACCGCCACAGCGGTACCGACCAGCGTCAGGACCGCGGCCACCGCCACCGCCACCCCGACGATCCCGGCAGCTGGTCGTCGACGCCCATCACCACGCACCACGCTGCGCACCTCCCGACCGCCGCCCACCCCGGCCTCCCGCGCCACGGACTCGGCCACGACGCTACGAAGCAGCACCGCCAGCCGCGCCTCGCCCGGATGAACACCGCGTGAGCAGACGGCGACGGAACCCGGGTCCGGCTCCGGGCCCGGGTTCGACGCTGGTTGTTCACCGCCCGTTCCCCACCGCCGCTTCGATCGGGGGCGACGCTGTCCGTCGTGACCGAGCTGTGGGGGCTACATCGACGGGGCCGCACCGGGTTCGCCGCGCTGGTCGTGGTGATGGCCGTGATCGTGGCGGGGTGCGCGGGCTCCCCGGCCCAGACCGGGTCGCCGCGGTCAGGGTTTGCCCCGCCGCCGGTCAAGCACGTGTGGCTGATCATTTTGGAGAACAAGTCCTACGAGGCCAGCTTCACCGGGCTCAACCAGAACAGCTACCTGTGGAAGACCCTGCCCCGCTACGGCGAGGTGCTGCGCCAGTACCACGGCACCGGGCACTTCAGCCTCGACAATTACATCAGCATGATCGGCGGGCAGGCTCCCACCCCGGACACCCAGAACGACTGCCCCCAGTACAAGGACGCCGTCCCGGGCACCCCCGCAGCCGACGGGCAGGTCAACGTCGCGTCAGGCTGCGTCTACCCGGCGTCGGTGCCCACCCTGTTCAACCAGCTCGACCAGCAGCAGGTGAACTGGAAGGGCTACGCCCAGGACATGGGCAACACCCCCGGCCGGGAAGCACCGACCTGCGGACAACCCGGCAACCCCGGCGGGGCCGGCGTCCCCGACCCGGGCAGCGCCACCCCGACCGACCAGTACGTCCCCAAGCACAGCCCGTTCGTCTGGTTCCACGCCGTCACCGACTCCCCGGAATGCGGCCAGCGGGTGGTCCCCCTCGACGGCCGACCCGCGCAAGGCACCACCCCGCCCGTTTCCGGTCTGGCCCAGGACCTGGCGCAGGAGGCCACCACCCCGGCGTTGAGCTGGATCTCGCCGAACGACTGCAGCGACGCCCACGACGCCACCTGCAAGGGCGACAACCTCTCCGGGGACCCGAACAATCACCAGGGCGGGCTCTACGCCGCCGACCTGTTCCTGCAACGCGTCATACCGATGATCATGGCTTCGCCGGCGTTCCAGGACAACGGTCTGATCGATATCACCTTCGACGAAGCGTTCCCGCCCTACAAGCAGTACGACAACTCCATCGGCGACTACCAAGGCAACCCCAACCCGGCGCTGAACACCCCGACCGACACCGCCCAGTCGGTGCTGGCCTGCTGCAACGAGCTGCCCGGCCCGAACACCGCCCAGCCCGGGTTCCAGGCCTTCGGCCAGGACACCACCCCCGGCGGCGGCGTCACCGGCAGCGTGCTGATCAGCCGCTACATCCACCCGGGCACGGTCAGCGACCAGCCCTACAACCACTACAGCTGGCTGCGCAGCATGGAAGACCTCTACGGGGTGACCGCCGGCGGTAGCGACGGCCGCGGCCACCTCGGCTACGCCGGCATGAACGGGCTGCGCCCCTTCGGCCCCGACGTCTACAACAACCCCGACGGCACAGCTTCGGGCCCAGCGGCGGACCTCGGCGCCGGCGGGCTCTACCCCGCCCGCCAGGACGCCGTCACCGACGAACCCCGCGTGAGCAGCCCGGTGCCCTTCCGGTGACCGACCCATCCCCGCGCGGCGCCATCACCTCCACCGCGGCCGCGTCCTCGTGGACGGCCGTGATCGTGCTCGCCATCGCCCTGCTTGCCGGCTGCGCCGGCGCCACGCCCACCTCGCCCGCACCCGGCCCCGCGGCCGACCGGGGCCGGGTGCCCATCCCCACCCCGGCCCCGACCACACCCCTGACCGCCACCCCGGATCATCCGCAACTGGCCAGGATGGGCGACGCGGTAGCCGTCGACGCCGACCCCGCGCACACCACCGTGCTCACCGCATGGGGCCCCGACCTGCAACCCCCGCCCAGCCCCGGGGCCACCCCCGCCGCGAGTGCGCCCGCGACAATGACCATCACCGCCCGGGGCGTCGGCGCCACGGCCGCCCGCCTGCAGACCGGATCCTTCGCCGTCCACGACGAGCAGGGCCACGACATCCCCCTCCGCACCGATCCCCTACGCCCCGATGGCGCCGCCGAGACCACCGGGACCGTCCTGGCGCTGCACGCCGTCCTCCCCGCCGGCCAGGGCGTCCTGACCTGGAGCCCGAACGGGCGAGCGCTGGTGAGCTGGACCTTCCACACCGAACCGGACTGACCCAACAAGCAGCGCATCCGATACATCGCGCTCCGCTCCTGCTGCAGATCGAGCTGGTTCTCCGGCGGCTCGGCGGCGCCGACACCGAGCTCATGGACAAGCTCTGGCAGACGTTTCTGCGCCGTTTCGACCTCGAGCACACCTTCCGGTTTCTCTACGGGATCAACACCGACTGGCTCGGTCGCGTGGTCGAGGCGTTGGCCGGAACCACGCTCGACGTCGTGGTCAAAGGACGGGATCACCGGGCCGCTCGGCATGGGCGACACGTCGTTCGCCATGAACGATCGCCAGAAGGCGAACGCGGTCACCGTCCACGTCAAGGACGACAGCGGGACGTGGACCTCCGCCGGCAACATCATCAGCGAGAACCCCGAGTGGATGGCGGGCGGTCACGGCCTGTACTCGACCCCGCGCGACTACATCCGCTTCGAGCGGGCCCTCCTGCGGGGCGGGGAGCTCGGCGGGGCGCGCATCCTGCGCGAGGACACCGTCGACGCGGCGTTCTCCAACCAGATCGGCGACCTCGACGTCCCTGCCGAGATCCCGACCTGCGACCCGGCGACCACGGACACGTTCAAGCCGGGCCCCGGGTGGAAGTGGGGTTACGGGCTCCTGCTCAACACCCAGATCTCCCGGGCATGCGCCGGGCGGGGACGGTGTCCTGGGCGGGCCTGTTCAACACCCACTTCTTCGTCGACCGCACCACCGGCATCTGCGCCTCGATCTACACCCCGCGATCGACGGACATCCGCCCGGACGCAGGCTATCCACGGTGACCTTCCCCTCGTTCTCATAGTTGATATCCCGCCGCTTGTTTCCAGAACAGGTTGGCGTACGCACCACCATGTTGCATTAGGCGTTCATGCGAACCCGATTCAATGGTCACACCATCGCGTATCACACAGATTTTGCTCGCTAATCTCACCTCGTTCAATCGGTGCGAGATTCGGAGCGTCGTGCCTACTGCAGTCTCCACCAAGAGCTGCACCATGAGGTCGTGCTCGGCCTCCGCGTCGAGGTCCTGGTTATCGTGCACTTCTACGGCACCCACACTGTCGAGCGCCAGCGGCGTCTTGAACGCGCTCCAGCAAGTCGCCAACGCCGTCGGCGCGGCACTAGTCTCCACCGTCTTCCTCGCCGATCCAGAACAGCGGTGCCGTTGAGGCCGCCAGAGTCAGCCTCGCGGCAGTCCTCGTCGTTCTCGCCGTGTGCGGCGCCTCGATACCGCTTCTGCCGCGGAAGGCCGTCGAAGACCCCCACTGATCCTCTGACGTCCCCGGAACACCGATAACGAAGATGGTGTCTGACCCGAATCCTCGAGTAGTGGCGTGTGCGGGGGTGTTGAGATGGCGATAGATGCCCTGTGAGCTGCGATGATGGTGTTTGCGAAGGCACTATCGTCGAGGTCGGAAGGACACCTATCGGGTG